>Ga0206860_10083_pt1 | contig 24770 bp, 22 predicted proteins | sample Alteio_BWOrgCont_44_FD_152624 | JGI IMG/M metagenome (GOLD analysis project Ga0206860, IMG submission 152624) | Enriched cells from forest soil in Barre Woods Harvard Forest LTER site, Petersham, Massachusetts, United States -... | ecosystem: Environmental > Terrestrial > Soil > Temperate forest >...
ATTTTGGCACCCTTTTGTTATAAAGGAACATGCGACACTCTGCTGTTCAACATGTGGTTAAAAGATTTTCTTATTCCAGAACTCAAGCCAGGTCAAGTTGTAATTATGGATAACGCAACTTTTCATAAGTCAGATACGTCTCGAAGGCTAATAGAAAAGGCTGGTTGTAGAATTTTATTTCTTCCCGCCTATTCCCAGACTTAAATCCTATTGAAGTTTTTTGGGCAAATTTCAAGAAGAAGGTTCGCTTAACTTTATAGAGAGTTAAGACTTTAGCAGAAGCTATAGATTTTTCTTTTTTAAGCTTTTTATGAAAAAATCAAATTTAAATCACTATAAGAACCTGTTCAAAATCTTAGATAACATTGGAACTGTCAAATCGAACATAAAGTAACCTTGTTTCGTGATGGAAAAAAAGTTGCGTTATAAAGGTTTGCTTTTTTTTGCTAAAAATAACCAAAAATTTCATAGAAAGCCTAAAGTCGAGGCAGGGTATTCTCTAAGACAACCTTTACATGAAAATATCATTGCTGCATTAATTTTAGCATGATATTTTCTACCCACTCTTTTTCATTAAGAATTACATCGACTTGTCTTGCCTGTTTTTCGTATTTTTCCTCTAATTGTAATGATTCGGGATGATTACGATCACAAGCATAAGCGACTTGATGGCGAGTAACCAAAGTATAAGTATAGTAATCATTCCGAACCTGTAATATCCGCCAAAGATCATCAATTTGTTTCTGAATTTTTAATATTTTTTTGTAATCTTTTACACAATTCAGCAAATATTTTTTTCTATATAGTTGTTCTCTATTTTCATAAAGTTCTGAATTATGATTTCCAAAGCCAAGTAATATTCCAAGCAGAGCGTGATTGTTTTTTAATAGTTTTCTTATGTCGGCATTTGGTTTTTCAATCTGTTCAAGAAGTAGTTCAGCAGAAAATTTTTCGCCAAGAACTCGCTTAAAAGTAGTGATATGATTTTGGATTGTTTCTTTAAAGATCGGTTTATTTATTATAAATATCATCTCATTTCCATTAAATTTTCTATTTATTAATAAATATTTTTCATTGTTGAAATAAGATTGATATTTTTCTAGTGCTTTCCAAGATTTTTTTAAAAGACATTTAGGTGGAAAATAATATAACATTAATGAACGTACACATTCATCAATTCTTATGACACTTAGCTCCTCTTCTAAAGGAACAGGATCTATAATGGCTTCTGAAAATGACATAGGTTTGTCAAAGTAAACTGTATACGCAAATGGTCCTAATTTAAATAGCCGAGTAAATATTGTTTCAATGTCTTCTTTGTCTTCTTTAGAAATGCTATCGAAAACAAAGTTTTCATTTCGCACCTTTTGCGTAAGATGAGCATTAGCATTAAGACAAAAAACGATACCAATAAAACACCAAATTAATTTTTTTTTAATTTTTATAAAGTTCATGGCATTCCTACAGCAAATTTATTTAGCGAAAACGTCGCTCCTAAAACCTCATCCTATGCGGTTCATAGGATGAGTTAACTCGGCATGTGGCTTATTAAATCACCTTACACAAAAAAAATGCAGATGAAGGAATGGATCCTTTGAATTTTAATTGACCAAAAAATGCTGGTAATATTAGTAAAGCATGCTTTGAGTTTTTTGAATCAACTGACACTTCCAAAATATCTCGTTTCTTCATTTTGCCACTTTGGCATAGGGTGAGTTATTAATTTATTGCTCACCAAGTTTTTTATTTTCTTATAATTTAACGCGTTTGTTAGCAGGACAAAGCGGCAAATGATCTCGAAGAGTGCCTTCATATGCTCTATTACATTGTGGACACCATCCAATTCTAGCATCAGCGCTTAACAGTGCGTATATTCCATTTTCATCAACAGCAATTCCTCCAATCGGAATGAGATTTCCATCTGTGTCGATGTAAATTGAATCTGAGGAGACATATATTGAATCAGGTTTTACATAAAGTTTACTATCTTCGTCAGGAACGTAATTAGCGCAACATTGTAAGCTTAACAAGCACCCAAACAAACTCATAATTATTTTTTTCATAAATCCTCCTTAAATTTTAAAAAAATCGAATCTGCCTATAAATTAAATATTTAACGCAAGTTTTGTATAAGCCAGCTTATCCAAAGTTCGTCTACCACAACATCAACCTCTTTCTGTTGTTAAAACCCGCAGCAGGAATTAAACAAACATCATCAAAAAACACCCCATAACCGACAGGAAGTGTCTTTGCAGTCATAAATTGCCAATCACGCATATCGCAGAAAAACATAAATTGAACCATTAGAGGTATCTATTTTTTCTCCACAGAAAATTCATCTCTTTGTCCTTAGCAGTAATTGTGAAATGTAGTCGTAAATGTTAACAACACATAAATATTTTTTTTATTTTCTCTTCTCTAGCTTGATTCGACCGTGACAGATTAAAGAAATATAGTAAAAAATTCAATATATTTATAAGGTTAAAGAAAATGGTAAAGTTGTATCAAAAGCTTCCTACACTTGCTTAAAAATCGACTTAGAAGAAAAAAGATGTGCTTAGAATTTTGGTTGGCGATGCTTAAGGAGCTAAATTTTGACTTAAAGTATGTACTGAACTGCAAAATCGTGGTATAAAAGATGTGTTAATTGGCTGTGTTGATGAGCTAAAAGCACTACTGGATGCAATAAAAATGGTATTTCCAGAAGCTGAGATCCAACTCTGTATAATTCATATAATTGGTAACTCCATTAAATATGTCACTCATAATTGCAACAAAGAATTCATGACGGATTTGAAAGATGTTTACAAGCCATCCACAGAAGAAATTGCCTATCAAAATGTAGAAAAGAATGGGATTCTAAATATCAGGATCGTTTTTAATAAGGGTCTTGTTGCATAATAGGCTTCACGGCATACAAAATATAAAATATTTATCTTGACTAGTTGTCAAATTTACACTAAAAAATTTAATTTAAATCATTACGCTATGCTCAGGTAGTTATTTTCATATTTTACCAAAAAAGACTTAAGAGAAATTATAGAACAAGTGAACTCTAATGCAATGTGAATTTATTTGGGCGGGATGGGTTTGCATTATACTGCTAATTTATTTAGCTTACAGCATGTTATATCCTGAAAAATTCTAATTTGGTGGCAAAGTAGCATGGCAAGTGGATGGCTATTAGTAATTTTTATTGCTCTTCTTTTGCTCTCTGTGCCCATATTAGGCCGGTACATGGCAGCTATATTTGATAGTCAAACGCAGCTTCCATTTTTTATTAGGTGGCTTGCGGTTTTAGAAAATCTAATTTATCGCCTGTGCGGTATTGATCCAAAATTAGAAATGAGCTGGCAAAAATATGCATTGTCACTACTCTATTTCAATCTGCTTGGTTTATGTATACTTTTTTTTATCCAAGTGGGACAGTTTTGGTTACCGTTGAATCCAGAAGAATTTATTGGGATAGCGCCGGTTTTGGCCTTAAATACAGCTATTAGTTTTGTCACTAATACCGATTGGCAGGCCTATGCTGGCGAAAATAGTTTGAGTTATTTTACGCAGATGATGGGATTGACTGTGCAAAATTTTCTCAGCGCAGCTTCCGGTAATGCCACATTGCTTGCCTTGATTCGCGGTATTAAACGTCATTCTACAACGATGATTGGAAATTTTTGGGCCGATTTAACGCGTACGATAGTCTATCTTTTGTTACCTCTCTCAATCATTTTTGCAATTTTTTTAGTTCAGCAGGGTGTGATTCAAAATGTACAACCTTATGTCCATGCTAATACAATAAGTAGAGAAAATCAAATAATTCCGATGGGTCCAGCGGCCTCACAAGTAGCCATTAAACAATTAGGCACCAATGGCGGAGGCTTTTTTAATGCTAATAGTGCACATCCCTTTGAGAATCCGACACCACTTTCTAATTTTTTTGAACTTTTTGCCATCCTTTGTATTCCAGCCTCTGCAACTTATATGTATGGAAAACTTATTAATTCTACCAAGCAAGGTTGGGTCATTTTTTCAGTAATGCTAGTTTTATGGTTTGCTGGCGTGGCCATAGCTATTGCTGCAGAAAACACTTTAAATCAATCACTGGGAGCTAATCCAGTTTTAGAAGGGCAAGAAGTGCGTTTTGGTACGCTACAAAGTATAATGTGGGCCACTTCTACTACAGCTAGCTCTAACGGCGCTACTAATAGCATGCTTTCAAGTTTATCGCCCTTAAGCGGTGGTGTAGCAATGTTCAACATGATGATTGGAGAAATTATATTTGGTGGTATTGGTGTAGGATTATGTAGCATGCTGATGTTTATCTTTTTAACAGTATTTTTAGCTGGTTTGATGGTGGGTCGTACCCCTGAATACATGGGCAAAAAAATTGAAAAAAACGAAATGCAATGGGTAATGATTGCCATTTTAACCCCTTGCGCGTTAATTTTGTTAGGGGCAGGTTTTGCAAGCACTCTTCCAGAAGCTCTTTTAAGTGTAGCAAACGAGGGACCTCATGGTTTATCTGAAATTCTATACGCATTTTCTTCTAGCGCAGGTAATAATGGGAGCGCCTTTGCTGGCATAAATGCTAATACTACTTTCTATAATTTAGTATTGGCCCTTATCATGCTTATTTGTCGTTGTGCTATTATACTACCAAGTTTAGCTATCGCCGGCAGTCTGGCACAAAAAAACATCATGGCTACCTCTTTAGGTACTTTTGCAACGGATAAAATTCTTTTTGCTATCGTTTTATGTAGCGTCATTATCATCATGGGGGCTTTGACATTTTTTCCTGCTATTGTTTTAGGACCACTGGCGGAACAAATTTTAATGCTGCGCGGGCGGACTTTTTAGTTTAAGGGTCAAATTATGCACGATTTTAAAATCGCCTTAAAAATATTTTTATGTATGGCAATTTTGACCGGTCTACTTTATCCTTACTTTATCATCTATATCGCTCACACCCTAATGCCTTACCAAGCTTATGGTAGCCTCACTTACAACAGCGAAAATGAAATTAGTGGTTCTCTGTTAATCGCCCAAAATTTCAACGACCCAACCTTTTTTTGGCCCCGCCCATCGGCAATTAACTATAATCCAGTAGCACCTTCGGGCGGTAGTAATCTAGGTCCTACCAGTAAAAAACTCAAAGAGATTATAAATGTACGGACGCAAAAATTAGGTACTAACGCTCCAGTTGAATTGTTATATGCCTCTGGAAGCGGGCTTGATCCACACATTAGCCTGGAAACTGCCTATTTTCAAATTCCGCGTGTGTCCAAAAGTCGTCAAATTTCACCAGAAGATTTGAAGAAATTAATAGATTCACAACCAGGATCAACCATCTATTTTCAAAAAAAATATATTAATGTATTGCAGCTAAACCAAATGCTTTTGCAAGCTAGCCCTTAGTTGAATGCTCGCTTATGGAAAGAATCAACTCTTATAAGAACCATTAAAATTTGTTTTACTAAAATCGAGAAAACGTTTATTATAAAAATAAAATATATTTTTGCTTAATTAGCATTACTAAAAAACTGAATTTTAATTTTTTTTACCCTTGCGATTCACGCAATTCAAGGACGAAAAACTCAAAATTCAGGTTAAAAAACGCTTACAACTAAAAAAATCATGCCAATACAATTTTCAGAATTTCCGTATTCTATCTATTCAAATATGAGCGATGCAATTCAAGGTGCTTTTTATAAAACCTGTGAATGGACGCCACGCTTGATTTGCGTGAGCTTGGCTGGTTACTACAGTTTGGGTGTGGCTTATTCTAATGGATGGATGGCCCAAATTGATAGCATTGCTATTCCTATTTTACGTCGCTATTACGGTTATTTTGGAGTGGGGGCAGTCATGCCAGTATTTCAACAATATTCTGCTATTGGAGTAAGATTTCTCGCTGCCACTGGTGCCTCATTTGCATACAGTGTATTGGAAAAAGTAGCCATAACGATATATAAATTTTCTATCCATTACATTAGTAAAGCATACAATTATTTAACCACACCTTCATCGCTCTCGGAAAGCTCTTCGGAAGACACTACCTCACCATAGCCTTAAAACTCACTTTATACATATAAAAAAAAGGGGATAGAATTTAATCTATCCCTCTTTTTTTTCAAAACACTACAGGTTTTGTCTTAACAATAATTAAGATCCACAACCTGTTGCAGAACAGCCAGAGCCGCATGCTGGTTTGCATGTGTGCTTATAGTAGTATTTTGGTACCCATTTGCAGCATTTTTCGCAATTATATTTTGGAACATAGCTGCATGAACATGTTGTGTAGTATTGAGGAACTTGACGTGTGCAAGTTTGTGAATAGTATTGTGGTACCATGCGACAGCATTGCTTTTCATAGCACTGAGGTACCATGCGACAACATTTTTTGTAACAATATTTTGGCTCGTAGTGGCAATGCCATTTGTTATAATAGCAAGGCTCATAACGGCAATACAAGCAATAACAATCGCCCATTGGTTTTTCACATGGTTGACCGGAATCTGCTTGGCCATAGCCACCTTCAGACTGGCCATAACCACCCATTGGAGCCCCTGCACCATATTGATCGCCACCACCTTGATAATCGCCTTGATCACCTTGGTATCCTTGATCACCTTGATATCCTTGCCCTTCGCCACCATAATTTTGGGCCTGAGCAAAAGAGACCATGAACACGCACAAGAATGAGAAAAGTAAATGCATTCTTTTCATCTTATAACCTCCGTTAAGTTGGAATATCGCTAGCTCACATTGTCAAAATTTGACGACTTGCGTCTATCTTGTAAGTTTAGTACACAGCCTAGGCCTGATCTACACTAGATCGAGTTTAGATGTGTACGGCTTGTTAGATCCCAATCTGAAGTGTTTGCGAATTTTTATCAAAAAAAATTTTCACTTTTAGTGATTTTTTTTGATAAACGAGGCATGTATTAGCCTTGTTTATGGGCTAATAATTGATTTGATATTCCTAAGCCAGCCGTGTTTATAAAAACCATACTTTGTAATCAAATAAAGGCGGTAACAAATGTTACTTTTGGCAATTTTTAGGTAAGCATTAATGGATTCTGATTGTTCTTTACTCAATTTATTATGAAATTTTTCAAAAAAAACAGCTATTTGTGTAAATGTATTGTTTGTTTTGTAAGGTGGATTGCGTAGGTATTTAAAATATCCACTTAAGCTGTATTGATGTGCCCCTACACCATTTTTTCCATGCTGTCTATATAATAAAGTAGATTGTTCAAGAAAAGTAATTTTACCAAAAGCCAACGCTACCAAACCAATCCACCAGTCATGCATTATAATACCTGCTGGTAAAGGTTTTGATAACTCAAGCAAACTACGATTGATCAACATAGTACAACCTGTGATAACATTTTGACGCATTTGTCGATTGAATGTAGTATGCTTGCGAGGTTTTAAATGAGAATAATGCCAAAAAGATGGATCAATTGTTTGTAACTGTCGGTCAACCACAGCTAAATCTGTATAAACTAATAAAGGGAGAGAAGATCCATGTTGCTTTTCCAATTCTTTCATTTTAGATAATGTGTGAGTAATTTTATGAGAAAGCCACACGTCGTCGGCATCGGCAAACATAATGTAATCAGCGCGCGCATAGTGCATCAATTTGTTAAAATTGCCTAAAATACCTAGATTTACAGACGCTGTATATAGCTCAATTGCATCAGGATAATTTTGGCGAACTTTTGCAATGACCTCTAAAGTATTATCGGTGGAACAATCATCGCTAATGATAATTTTAAAAGAAACTCCTTGCTGTACCAAAATCGAAAGCAATTGCTCTTCGATATATTTTGCACTATTGTAAGAAGCCATTAAAATCTGAAGTCTAGGCAATAAAACTTGCTTAATTGCTGATGAGGGGGATGTATTTTTAAAAACGCTTTTATTGTAAAATTCTGACATAACTTTAGATTTGCTTGGAAAATAGGCGATTCTACGAATAGGCACTAAAGGCACTCTTTAAATTATGCGTAAGGTGAGTATATAACCTGAGCTGTAAATTTTTTGCCAGTTTTGTATTAGACTTCTTTTTGAAATTAGCTTTTTTTTGGAAAAAAAACTCAAAACCTCGATGTTATTAGGATGTTTTAGCGTGCAAGGTAAGTTGCTTTAAATTATTCCCATCCTTTAACCTATGCCTTAATCACACATACTACTCCAAAAAAGCAGCCGCAATTTATTTGCTTTTTTGCAGTACTCACTCATTGAAAGATTACCTATATGACATTATACGACGAAAATGCAATTAAAACTTTAGATCCACTTGCGCATATTCGCCTTCGCTCTGGCATGTATATTGGTCGTTTAGGGGATGGATCAAATCCGGATGATGGCATTTACATTTTACTCAAAGAAGTTGTGGATAATAGCATCGATGAATTTATAATGAAGCATGGAACTTCTATTATAATCAATCTGGATGACACAAGTTCTTGCATTAGTGTACGCGATTATGGTCGCGGTATCCCTTTTGGAAAATTAATCGAGTGTGTGAGCACAATCAATACAGGTGCAAAATACAATGATGATGTTTTTCAATATTCAGTTGGTTTAAATGGCGTTGGCATAAAGGCGGTGAATGCCCTCTCTAGTCATTTTTTAGTACGCAGCTATCGTGATGGCAAATTTGCGCAAGCAAGTTTTAGTGCTGGAAAATTACAAAGTCAAAAACAAGGCACAACAGATGAAGCCAACGGCACTTATGTTGAGTTTATCCCCGATAACACACTTTTTAAAAAGTTCCATTTTCAAAATGAGTATATCTTAAAGCGGCTTTGGTATTACGCTTATTTGAATACAGGATTACAAATCGTATGGAATGAGACCGTTCTTTCATCAAGTAACGGCTTACTAGATTTGATGAATGCCGAAGTAACTGAAGATAAGTTATACGAACCGTTACATTATCGCAGTAGTCACTTAGAGTTTGCTTTTCTACATACACACAGTTATGGAGAAAGTTATTTTTCTTTTGTCAATGGACAATATACAGCCGATGGGGGTACGCATCTCTCGGCTTTCCGCGAAGGGCTATTAAAAGGAATTAATGAGTTTGCTAAAAAATCATTTCAAGGTGTCGATGTACGCGAAGGGGTGATTGGAGCAGTATTAGTACGCATCAAAGAACCAGTTTTTGAGTCGCAAACTAAAAACAAATTAAGTAATGCTGATATTCGTCCAACGCTTATACAAGAAGTTAAAGAAGCAGTAATAACTTTATTACATCAATTCCCTGATACTGCCAATTTAATAATCGAACGGATAGCATTTAATGAAAAGTTGCGACGTGAGCTTGCTGCCGTCAAAAAAGAAGCCCGCGAGAAACAAAAGAAAATATCATTTAAAATTCCTAAATTACGCGATTGTAAATATCACTACCAAGATCAATCGTTTTATAGTGAAGCGACGATGATTTTTCTCACCGAAGGTCTCTCGGCAAGTGCTTCCGTAGTAGCAGCACGTGATCCTTTAACGCAAGCCGTTTTTTCATTGCGTGGCAAACCGCTTAACGTCTTTGGCATGAAGTTAGAGCAATTATACAAAAATGAAGAGATGTTCAATTTAATGAACGCCCTTAACATCGAAGATGATATAGCTAATTTACGTTACAATAAGGTAGTTTTAGCAACAGATGCCGATGTCGATGGCATGCATATTCGCAACTTATTAATTACTTTTTTTCTTACCTATTTTGAAGGCTTGGTTCTAAACAAACACCTATTCATTTTAGAAACACCTCTTTTTAAAGTCCGCAATAAAGAACACACTCTTTATTGTTATTCCGAAGAAGAGCGTGCTAAAGCTGTTATACGCCTAAAACAGGGGGTAGAAATTACCCGCTTTAAGGGTCTAGGTGAAATTTCACCACATGAATTCAAACAATTTATTAGCAGTAACATCCGCTTAATTCCAGTAGTGGTACACGCCTTTTCTGATATTAAAGCCTCGCTTCAATTTTACATGGGCAAGAACACCCCTCAACGCAAGCAATTTATTATGAACAACTTAATCCATGAATAAAATGGAAGATATTAAACAATTAATGCGGCATCATTATCTACAATATGCCTCATACGTTATTTTAGATAGAGCTATTCCAGATATTGTCGATGGATTAAAACCGGTACAGCGCCGTATATTATATATGTTATGGCTTTTGCACGATGGAAAGCTACATAAGGTCGCTAATATCGCCGGTCAAACTATGATATTTCATCCACATGGTGATGGACCAATAACTGAAGCACTGATCAATATTGCCAATAAAGATTATCTTTTAGATAAACAAGGTAATTTTGGCAATTTATTGACAGGGGATGCTGCTGCCGCCTCTCGTTATATAGAGTCGCGCCTCACTCCACTTGCCACTGAGACACTATTCAATCCCGACCTTACCAGCATGATTCCTTCCTATGATGGACGTCATATGGAACCAATAGTACTGCCAGCCAAGATACCTTTATTATTGATGCAAGGCGCTGACGGTATTGCTGTTGGTATGTCTACCCATATTTTCCCACATAATTTTATTGAATTACTAGAAGCGGAAATAGCCATTTTAGAAAAAAAACCTTTTTTAATTTTACCTGATTTTCAGGCTGGCGGCATCATGGATGCTTCACAGTATGATCAAGGGCGTGGTCGTATTAAATTGCGCGCCAAAATGGAATTAAGAGATGCTAAAACTATTGTGATTTTGCAAATTTGTCATGGCACCACTACTGAATCTCTCATACACTCTATTGAAGAGGCTGCTAAAAAAGGGAAAATTAAGATCGATTCTATTCATGATTATACGGCCGAGCACATTGAAATTGAAATTAAGTTACCACGCGGTCAATATGCAGAAGAAACTCTAAATGGACTTTATGCCTACACAGAATGTGAAGTAACACTACATTCGCAAATTGTAGTTATTAAAGACAACCACCCATGTGAACCAGATGTCAATGAAATATTGAACTTTAACGTGGTAAAATTACAAGAATACATACGTTGCGAATTAGAAATTGAAGAGAAACGTTTACAAGAGAAAATATTTTTCTGTGCTTTGGAACAAATTTTTATTGAACAACGCCTTTATCGTGAACTGGAAGAAGTAGCAGCGGAAACAGACATTCATGGGATTTTGAGTGCGGCACTAATTCCATTTCACCATCTACTATGGCGTACCCCTAATGCCGATGATCGCGAACGTTTGTTAAATATTCCCATTCGACGAATTTCACGCTTTGATACTTCTAAAAATCAAGATGCTATGCAAGAGCATCATACACAATTACAGCGTGTACAGAAAGATTTAAAAAATATACCAAAAGTTACCATTGCATATCTACAAGCATTAATTAAAAAATATAGAAAATCCTTTCCACGACGCACTGTCATTGACACTATTGCGCAGATCGATACGCGCGCTCTTGAAACTCGTCAGATAAAAGTTGGTTTTGATTCTGAAACTGGCTTTATGGGGACTAAAATCAGCACTCCTAATACAATTGAGTGTAGCAATTTTGACAAACTGCTGTTCTTATTTGGAGATGGCACATATCAAATCGTTAATATTTCAGAAAAACAATATATGTATCATCAAAATCAAAAAGTAATTCACTTTGGCATAGCCGATAAAAGCACTGTTTTTAGCATCGCTTATCGTGATGCTGCCACACAATTAATGTATGCCAAACGTTTTATTATCGATAAATTCATCATTGATAAGATATATTGTTACGTGGATGAAGGAATGATGGTAGAGTACCTTTCTGTTTTGCCTAATCCTGTGGTGAGTTTAGAATTGATAACCAAGGGTCGCCAAAAAAGCAAAAATGTTCAGTTCTCTTTTACAAAAGTTCAAGTAAAAAATGTTACGGCCAAAGGAATTCGTATCTCGCCACATATAATTCAACGAATAGAAACTGCTTATCTCCCTATTTTATGATTATTATTTGCACACCAAAAAGCAATTATCAGAAATTATGGGAAATTACAGTCGATGGACAATATTGGAAAACTATACACCAATCTATTTTTGGCAAACAACCCATAATGCCACAGGCTGTTGACATGGCGCAGTTGCAAGAATGTTTTGATGAATTAGAGTATCAACGAGTAAAGCGCTACACTCTCTGGCGTCTTGGCATGCAAAGCTATCATTCAGCGCAATTAACTAAATTATTGCGTGAGCGTTGTGTACAGCAACATAATATTGATCGTATTTGCACTTTTTTACAATCAGCATCTTATATCGATGATAAAAAATGGGTCGAAAATTTAATTAGCCGATTGAGCCAACGTTATAGCAAACGTCTGTTAATAGCCAAACTGCATAGCAAAGGTCTGTCTAAACAAGAATGTGAACTTTTCATACAAAAATTGTGTACTAGTGAAAGTGAACTTGCAGCCATTAAAAGACTTTTAAAAACCCGTTATCACAGCAAAAACTGCGCCATTCCAGCTCAACGACATAAAGTGATTCAATCTTTACAAAGACGTGGCTTTAAATATACACATATTCTCGCGGCTTTACCAACACAGGAGGAGTGTTTTGACGCTGACTAATCGTTAACTACCCATAAATCATCTTTTTTATCTAAAGAGATCGGTTTGCTATCGGTATGACTTGAACCACCGTAAGGTCCTTGATTATCACCAGTGGTTTTATATAATATATAATCCCAACAATGTAATATACTATCCCCAAAGCCGCGTCCAAAAGCAGAATTTTCTAATTGAAAAAAAGTTACATCCGACGGCCCTCCATTGACATCTTGCTCTAGCACCCCAAAAAGAACTTCATGTACCCATGGTCCATTAATTCCGTACTGTGTACTACCTTCCTTAGATGGATGACTAGAAATACGAGATTCGGCACCTAGGGCAGACCATTTTTCGTATAATTTCCCTCCATCGTTTATCCGTACATGTGCACCTTGTAAAATTTCCGCTAATAAATTGGCTTTTCCTTGTTTGTTCATACTGCCTGTTGGAATTTCATTTATGATATTTACAACATCTTCTAATACTACCAACTCATTGTATGAAGGTATTTCTTCGTTAAATGTTTGCTCTACTTTGGCACGTAATGCTCGGTTCTCTTCCGTATCTTCAAGCCCATTTAAAATGGCAAAAACTTGCGATTTTAACTCTTTTTGCTTATTTAATTGTGCAAGAAGCTCTGGTTCTATATTAGATCTCCTAGCCATTGATATTGGTTCTAGATTCATATATACCTCCCCAAACACATTAATGCAATTATAAACAGTTACAGTATAATTATAATAATAAACAAAATAATATTACAACATACTAAATTAACAGAATCTAAATAATTAAATTACCAAGAAAATAAATTGTTTCTTATATTATTAAGCATACTTGCCTATTAAATTATAATATGTTAATATAAACCTTAGATTTAAATATATATATTTTGTTTTTTATTAGATAAGGAGATTTATATGGAACCTGCCAACGGTAGACCGCCTGTACAGAACACTCAGAATTACGCTGCTGGCGACGCTCAAGCAAATCCAACTAAAAATCCCATTAGCGATATAGCACGTAAAAAAATGGCCAGTTTAACTCCTCCTGTAGTTAAACCTATTGGTGAAAATACTCTCTGGCGACAATTGCAAAATATAGCTTTTGAATTAGTTGCCAAAATTAATTACTTATATTTGAAGATCATTACCCAAAATGATCCAGATAAAATTGATTTGCATAAAAATTTAGCAGATATAGCACAAATCCTCAGACCTTCTTTTTTCACACGTTGGTTTGCTCCTGAATCACAGCAATTAGATAAAATGGATGTCTTCCAGTTGGGAGCCGTATTATTTAAAATTGAAACCGCCCAAGAATTGTTAAAAAAACCAGATTTAATATCTCCGCAAATAGTAGAGCAGTTAAATGATGATCAAGCAAAAATAAGAGAATCGATTAATAATCAATTAACAAAGAATTTTGGTTTATTAAATCAAAAAATTGATGTCGCTTCCTTCAACATCGCTACTTTTGTAAAACTGCGAACTGAGATTGATCACTTATATGCACAAGTGATGTACACAAACAATCTATCAGCTTTTGCTCCCGTTGGCACTGATGATACCGTTAATCCATTGACTACACAAATTCAACAACTTAATGAACAATTACAAAAAAATTATATAGCAAAACTAGATAATCACCAAAGTCATTTTGATGAAAAACTTAAAAGCAATAAAAATAATTTAACGGTCGAAAATTTTGCCACCTTAAGCCAAGAATTAGATGCAGCGTATGCTCAAAGTTTGGGGATGGAGGCATTATTAGGCTGCGAACCCAAATGGTCAACTCATTACTTAGAGCAACGCAAAATTATTGAAGAATCTTTTAAAAATTCAAAGACTCTCAAAGGTTCCATGGATGGCATAAAAGCTGAAATAGATGCTTTGACCAAAGGCAATTTGGGTATCAATGAGTCTCTTGACCTACAGAAAAAATTACAAGCTATTTGGCAGTATAATTGTTATGCGATTCAACATGCCGCTATACGGCCGGATCTACAATTGACTCCCGCGCAACGTGAAACCTATAGCGAGTGTCTGTTATTAGTTAACGCACATTTGGCTGTAGCAAATACTACTCCTCAGGCGGCCACTGTAAGTTCTACAGGATTAGTTAATTTAGGCAATACTTGCTGGATGAATTCAAGTTTACAATCGCTTAATGCTAGTGGTTTACTTGTTCAAATCATAGCACGTGCTAATTCCGATCAACAATGGTTAGAAAGCCACCCTTATCATCAAAGATTGATTGCATCTATTAAACCAGAGGAAGCGCAAGGATTGCCTGGAAACTTGCCCGCTTTATGGCAAACTTATAAAACTAACTTAAGTATACGTCCTTTACTGTTTGGATTAAGCGATGACTATGCTCTGCACCAAGAATTAAGAAAGACTGGCGCTTATGGAGCTCTACAGACTATACACAGAGCTCTCAATGAGCCAACAGATATTCAAAGAGGAGAATTAGGTGCTGCTTTACAAACGTTATCAACCTCTATCTGTGCTGTAAAAACTTTATCAGCACCACAGGCAGCTCCTTGGATTCCAGGTAATCAGCAAGATGCTGAAGAATTTGTAAACTTGCTTATGCGCGTACTCAATTTCAAACCTGTGACAATGCAATCCTCTAGCACTTTTACACTTGATAATATACAACAGACAAAGCAATATCCAATCGAAGCCACTACTATTTGTCAAATTAATTTTTTATCCGGTACCAATAATCTACAAGAACTATTCAATCTAAACTTTGAACCGGTTAAAAACGAAAATACACCGCTGCGCGTAAACGATCGAGTAGTCTTAGAATTTAATCAAAAATCAAATCTCACTGCTTTGCCAGAAATCCTGCCCTTGCAAATGAAACGTTTTGTAGCCGGTGGTGCTAAAAATACCACCAGAGTTGGTTTAAATCCCGATGATGATGGAAATTTCAAACTCAACGCCGCTACGGCTCTTGAAAAGAATAATGGAGCTGTAGCTTACAAAGCGGTTAGCTTTGTTTTACATATGGGTGGCACTGGTGGTGGACATTATGTGAGTTATTATAAAAAAGATGCGCAATGGTATTATGCCAGTGATAGCGATGTACATCCAGTAAATGATATTAAGCAAGTGCAAAATGCATTGAGTGAATCTTACATGATTTTTTTCCAAAAGGAAAGCACATCGTAAAACTGCAAAAATTTGCAACTCACCATACGCATAATTTGAACAAGTGATTTTTGACATAGCCTAGAGCTATGTAAGGAAACACATTTTGCAAACAGTCTAAGCTCTTTGCAAAATGTGTCTACTTTATAGATGCTTTCGGATAGGTACTAAAGGCGCTCTTCAAATTATGCATAAAGTGAGTTTGTAATTAAAACGGCTCACTTAACTGCTACTTAGCGGCTAAGCGAGCCGTTTTTTATACTAGGCTTCTTTGGAAACTACATTAGACTTCTTTCGAAATTACATTTATTTTGCTGTAGGTCGTTTTCTTTCACCTTCAGTAAGATGGCGCTTGCGCATGCGAATAGAATCTGGCGTCACCTCAATTAGTTCATCATCTTGGATATAATCAATAGCCTGTTCGAGTGTAAATAGACGGGCGGGTGTGAGGATAATATTTTCATCACTTCCTGAAGCTCGCACGTTTGTCAATTGTTTTCCCTTGATTACATTGACAACTAGGTCATTATCGCGACTATTCTCACCGACTACCATTCCCTCATATACTTCATCTCCAGGTTTGACAAACAAAGTGCCACGATCTTGCAAATTAAAACAAGCATAGCCACTAGTTTTACCAACAGCATTAGATATCAATACACCGCGCGGACGACCAGGTATAACACCTCTCCATGGCGCGAAATGTTCAAATATAGCGGTCAAAATGCCCAAACCACGTGTGATAGTCAAAAACTCATTTCGATAACCCATTAAACCACGTGTGGGGATCAAAAATTCTAATGCAGTAATACCATTCTCATTAGTATCCAAAACCTGCATTTCCCCTTTACGGCGCGACAACTCTTCAATTACATTGCCTGAATACTCTTGAGGTACTTCTATATGCACTCTTTCGATGGGTTCATACTTGATGCCTGCTTCTTCTTTTATGATGACGCGTGGCTTTGAAATGCTAAATTCATAACCTTGACGGCGCATAGCTTCGATTAGTACTGCCAAATGCAATTCACCACGACCTGAAACAGTAATTTTATCATCTTCAACATCATCATCAATGCGCAAAGAAATATTAGCACGCTTTTCATGTTCTAAACGATCACGCAGCTTGTTCATAGTAACATGTTTACCACTGCGACCCACAAAAGGACTATTATTTACAGTAATATCAACTGAAAGGGTTGGCTCATCCAATTTTATGCGTGGCAAGCGGACAATCTTTTTAGGATCGCATAGCGTATCGCCGATAGTAACGTTAGGTATGCCAGAGATGATGATTATATCGCCGGCGCCCGATTCATCTAATTCGACTTTTTCTAACCCTTGGTAACCTTCTATACGTGTAATCGAAGAACGGGTTTCAACGCCATTCTCATCGATATGAATAACCGATTGTCCTTTTTTTACAGTGCCATTTAGGATTCTTCCACAAGCCTGTCTTCCAACATAATCGTCATAAGAAATAGTCGATACGTGCATTAAAAATGGCTCTTCAAAACTTCCTAGACGTGGATGTACGGCATAGATAATCAATTCAAAAAGTGGTCGCATATCTTTATGCATATCATGCAGATGATGAATGGCAAAACCAGATAAACCTGAAGCATAACAATAACGAAAATCTAATTGTTCATCAGTAGCACCTAATTCAGCAAAAAGATCAAAAGTTTCATCTAAAACACGATCAGGAGCGGCATGTGGGCGATCGATTTTATTCAATACAACAATAGGTTTTAAACCCATTTTAAGCGACTTAGATAATACAAAACGGGTTTGTGGCATAGGACCTTCTTGAGCATCTACGAGTAATAAGACTGAATCCACCATACCCAAAATGCGCTCAACCTCGCCTGAAAAATCGGCATGCCCAGGAGTATCGATAATATTAATTTTATAATCATCAAAAGCTACTGAAGTTTGTTTAGCAAAAATCGTAATACCACGTTCTTGCTCTTGATCGTAAGAGTCCATCATTCTTTCGCGTACTTGCTGATTATCGCGAAAAATATTAGATTGTTTTAATAATGCATCTAGCAAAGTCGTTTTGCCATGGTCAATGTGTGCTATAATGGCAATATTACGTATCTTATCTGGTTCATACATAGACATAGTCTTTCTTATGGTAAAATTTTTTTGAAAAACCTAAGATCTCTCTCTCTCATTGAAAGTAATAGGAGTTGAATGATAAACTTGCTCTTTATAATAAATCAAGTTGAAAATGATTGTAATGAAAATCGATCTGCATTAATAATTTTCTACGGCAATAAATCAGTTTCGACTTAAAAAGTATTGAAAATAAGTGCATGCACTATCCTAATACTGATAAAAGAAACCTAAAATTCAGGTTAATTTAAATGTAATTGAGGGTTTGATGAAAAAAAATGAATTTGATACCGAAGAAAATTTAGATGATGGCGTCATCGCTGGTAATCTGATGGATTCTCCTACCAGCCAATTAGACGATGTGCTCACTCAAAAACTAGAAATAGCCTTTAATCAGCCTGCCTCGCAATTCATTTTACATGATATTGCCAAAATTGCCAGCGAACACGATCCCATCGATTTAGCTTATGCCGTAAGCCGTCTACCACCGCCTGCGCGTGTTGTTGTCTATGAGAATCTACCTGATTTAAATTCAAAAATTATTTTCATGATCAATACTGGTAGCAATACACGCAGTGCCATTTTTCCGCAGATCAGCGATGATGAAATTAAGACACTATTACAAGGTATGCCACCAGATGAAGCCGCTTGGTTACTAGACGACATGTCAGATCGTCGTTTAAGACGAGTATTTGAGTTGCTTGAGAGCAAAAAATCAATGCGCATTCGCGAGCTTTATAATCACGATCGTCATAGCGCTGGTCGCTTAATGACCAACGAATTTTTCTCCTTTCACCTCAATGTTACAATTGGCGAGGTAGCCAATGCTATTCGCAATAATCCCGGTATTGATTTAACACGTCGTATTTTCGTTCTCAACGATCAAGATGAATTGGTTGGTTATGTACCGATGCGAAATTTAATTGTAAATCCATCTTATGTCTCTGTTAAACAGATTATGCGACCAGTGCTTCATCAAATACGTGCCGATGCCTCGCGCGATGAGGTGGTGGATCTGGTCGAGCGCTATAAAATACCAGCACTACCAGTGACCGATGATGCCGATCGCTTAGTGGGTGTAATAACATACGAACGTGTGGTCGAAGCACTGGAAGACATCGCTGATGAGACCATTGCTAACATCGCCGGAACAGCCGAAGATGTTAGTGAGCATGAGGGGATTTTGAAAAGATTAGTATGGCGAGCACCCTGGCTAATTGTCACTTTATGTGCTGGTTTAGTCACCGCCGCTGTCTTATCGCATTTTCGCGATCGCGATTGGTTTACTTTTGTGGCCTTATTTGTACCTTTGATTGCCGGTATGTCAGGCAATGTGGGCATCCAGTGTAGTACCATTTTAGTACGGGGTATGTCCACAGGTGAGCTATCGCACGGCTCGCGCCGCAATGCGGTTAAAGGTGAATTAACCATTGGCCTTTTAATTGGTATAATTTTTGGCATCGCTTGTGGAATTTTTGTTTACTTATCAAGTCATTTTGATATCGAATATACTGGCTCGCAACCAATTATTTTAGGTGCAATCGTTAGTTGTGGATTGTTAGGTGCTTGTTTGATGGCTACGTTTTTAGGGACACTGTCGCCATTCTTTTTTGCCCGCTTTCGCATTGATCCAGCTGTTGCCTCAGGCCCTATCGTCACTGCTTTTAATGACGTGCTATCTACTCTAATGTACATACTGATTGCCAAAATGATTAGTTCATTTTTTGGTATCTAATCTACTTAATTTTTTCGCTGAGCCATTTTGACCAGAATCGATACTATTCGTACTATCAGTTCTCTCGTTTTTAACTCAATTCTTAGACAAGTATCTTGTAAAAAAAATAATGTTATGAAATAGTAATTACATCTTATATAATAGACTTCTCTATAAAGAAGTTTAATTACTATTTTTGTAAAAAGAAACGATATTTCATGTTTGAAACCTGCTTAGCCAAAGAACAAAAACTTAAAGAACTATTTGCAACTTGTACGACAAGTGAAGCAAAATATGATGCGATTATTGATCTAGGCAAGAGCTTGTCGCCATTGCCTGAACATTATAAAACAGTTGAAAACCTAGTAAACGGCTGTCAAAGTCAAACATATTTGCATTCGTTTTGGAAAGGTGATAAAATTTGTTTCAATGTCTGCTCTGATGCATTAATTTCAGCCGGTTTAGCGGCCTTACTAGTTATAGTATATGACGAAGAACTCCCCGAAGTCATTTTCAAACATCAGCCGACCTATCTTGAAGACTTAGGTATTAGCGCCAGTCTTTCACCAAATCGTGCTAATGGTCTTTATAGCATTCACTTGCGTATGCAACAGGATGTGATTAAGCTTTTAACAGAAAAAAAGTAAAAGTTTAAACTCAAAACTCAAGCTATTAGATGTATTAATAAAGTAAAGCCTACCATTAATATCACACTACCAAACAATCTCTTAAGATATTTTTCGGAAAAATATTTAGCGATTTTTTTCCCAATCACAACGCCACAAATGCCGGCTATAGATATAAATAAAATAGTGCTCCAACTAACCTGTACTTGCAGGACATGCAGTTGCATTAAATGCATAATGCAACTGGTAATGGCATTCAAGAAGATTATTACCAGGCTGGCCCCAACAGCAGCTTGCATCGATATACCACGCAGCGCTATAAGGGCTGGCACAATCACAAAACCACCACCAATGCCAATAATACCTGTTATGACACCGGTCCCAAAGCCAAAAGGACTCAACCATTTATTTGAAAATCTCCACGGCATCTGATTTGGACTAAATAACATCAAAACGGCAATTAATACTGACATACAGGCCAACAAAATCATTTGCCACCATGCACTTATATAAAAAGAAAAATAGCTGCCGCTATAAGCTCCTACAATTCCGGGAATACCAAAAATAAAAACACTCCGCCAATCTATTTCTGAAGTTTGCATATATGTCCATGTACCAAAAGCGGCCATTCCGGCTACAATCGCCAAAGACTCGGCAATAGCCAGTTTCTCAGGGCGATGTAAAATTAAAACCAATAGCGGCGTCATCAAAATAGACCCTCCCGCCCCCATCATCCCTAAACTAATGCCAATCAATATTGCTCCACATAAAGTCAACACAGCTAACATTTAAGATCCTTAAAAATATAGAAAACTTTTGTCATTAATTACATAATTGTGCATAATACATGTAGTTCAAGGAAAAAAAAAGATAAAATAAACTCATTTTAGAAAAAGTTTTCTTTCAATTAATGTGTAAAGCAAGATTTATTTTTAAGGAAAATTATGCTTTTTGATGGTTCTTTAGAAGTAATTACAGATTATATTTTATTTGTAGTTTGTATTTTCATTTTACTTGGTAGTGTTTTTATTACCTGTCAAATGCGTTTTGTGCAGGTACGCTGTTTTCCACAACTATACCGAATGCTTAAATCCTCTTTTGCTCGCCGTCACACTGCCAAAAATGCCCATACGATTTTACCTCATCAAGCCCTATTCACATCAATGTCAACGACTTTAGGTATATCGACTATTGTAGCACCTGTGATTGCAATTAAATTAGGCGGACCTGGGGCGTTAATTGGATTTCTTCTAACCGCTTTTTTCGGCAGTGCAGCTACGTTTACAGAAGTGAATCTCTCGCTGCAATACAGAAAAAGGCTTAGTTGTGGTACCATTATGGGTGGACCGATGCAATATTTGTATCACCTAGTTTCGCCACGCATGGCTAAATGGTATGCCTTGGGTTGTTTTGTTTTGATGGCAGTTTGGTCTGCCGCTCAAGCCAATCAACTAGCAGCTATATTAGATTCCCCTCTTCTGGGAACAATGCGTATGCCTACCTACCTATCAGGAATATTGATCGCCTTGTGTGTAATTTTCACTTTAACTGGTGGCATTAAACGGGTCAGTGCCCTCTCCTCTAGACTTGTCTCCGCCATGTTTATATTATATTTAAGTGCCTGCATGTGGATTTTAGTGAATAATTATGATCTAATTTTGCCAGTCTTGGGGCAAGTATTTCATGCCGCTATTTCGCCTTATGCTCTAGCTAGTGGCACTTTAGTTGGTGGTGCCGTAAGTGCATTGCGTTGGGGTATTTTCAAAGGCATTCAAACTTGTGAAGCAGGCCTTGGGACACAATCAATCCCTCACTCCATGGCTGAAATCCAAAATGATACAGAACAAGGTTTATTAGCTATGCTATCGACCTATACTTCAGGCGCCCTGGCTTTTCTATCTGGATGTGTGGCCCTTATTACCCAAACATGGTTAGATCCTAATATCCCTTTAGGCATTAATATGGTGGCAGCCTCTTTTGAAATTTATTTTGCCTATGCAGGCATTATCATCATTGCCATTTGCGCTTTGCTCTTTGCTTTTGGTACAATTCTAGGAAACAGCTATAATGGAAGCCAATGCTTTGGTTACTTGACACAGAACAAGTATATTAACATCTACCTGATTGCTAGCGCTTTTGTTATTTTTTGTGGGGCAATAGCTGAAGTTAAAATAGTTTGGTCTTTAGTAGATGTAGTATTGGCAGCTATTGCTATTCCACACATGTGCGCGCTTATTGTCTATGCTTATCGCAATCCTATAGCAAAACAGACCCTTGCACCTGTACCAATTCCGGTTGACAACTATACACCTATGCAATAGAATTCCCTACAAAATTTATTAGATTTAGTTTCTCAAATTAGCTACTCAAGCTAAATTTCCAATCATAGAAGCTTAAAAATAAATCTGATGCATTTGTATCTTTCTATTACAAAATGTTTAAGGTAGCTCTTATGTCAAATGACCCTCGACTGCAATTCAGTTGCCAAGAATGCGATGGCAGCATCCATTTCTCTTTATTTGAATTAAATAGAAATAACAAAACCTTGACATGCCCCCATTGCCAAATCAGCTATGATTTTGGCGATGAAAATCTGCAAAGGCAACTTCATCTATTTGCTAATTTATGTCAGCAAATTCATCTTTCTGCAGAAATACTATCATGCACTTCTGTTGGTGTAAATGTCGGTGATCGTGAAGTTAAAATTCCTTATAAATTGCTCCTTACACGCTTGAATCCGACCATAAATTTAACTATGGATGGGCGCTCTTTAACCATTGCTTTCCGCATGGAACCTACTTTAGCTCCTATACATTAACCCTTTTTCGAAATTAGATTTAATTTGTAAAATATTTATTTAATTTACATTTTATTATAAAAGCTATGATCACATTTATCAGAATATTATCATTATTTTTTTGAAATTTTATTCAACGTAATAAAAAACTATTTTTTAAAGCTCATATTTTTTAGAATAAGTGGCATAATGCATGATAACCTGAGTTTTGAGTTTTTTGCCCTTTAGACTATGATTCCAAAGACTTTGACGTAGTCCAAAGGGCAAAAATCAAAATTAAGGTTGATATTGTTATTCATGCATAAATTCTCAATTACAATAATTTAAAGGTATATATGCAAATATTAGACAGATTAGATGGAGCTATTCCATATTGCTTTGGCAACGGCCTTTTGGGTACAGCTTGCACAGGTTTAGTGAGAATTCCAGCCTTTATGGCTAACATCGTAGCAGTAAGCATGGTTGCAGAGCTATCTTTTAGACTTTTAGGCGAAATAAAAGGCTATTTAGTAGGACAAGGTCAATTAGATGGATACATGAACTGTTTGGCTGACAAATTAAAATCTTTTGGTTTCAGACCATATGAAAATCGTCAAGACTGGACCAATCAACAATTAGTTATTGGTGCCATCGCTATGGGTGCTTTAGCAATATTTGGTACAGAATTTGTTAACTTAGTAGGCGGCAGAACCCCAGATATTTACAACATTTTCTTACCATTCTTTGGCCCAATGCGTATCGATCCACGTTCAGTCTACGATACAGTACCAGAAGCATTACGTAGATTACATTTAATGTAATTTAGAAAGAAGTCTAATGGGCAAGCTTTGAGTATAAGTTCAAGCTTGCCCATTTCTTTAGACTTTCTAATAACCTGAGTTTTGAGAGAAGTAATGGCAAGGAGGATCTAATGCATATTGTTCATATAGCTGCCGAATTAGCCCCTTTAGCCAAGGTGGGTGGCCTAGCTGATGTTGTGCTAGGGCTTGCCCGCGAATTATCCTGGAAAGGGCACGATGTTAGTGTCATCATCCCTAAATACGATTGTCTTGACAGTACGCAAATTTACGATCTAGCTGTCGACACCGAAAGTTTTATGTCTTTTTACCAGGGCGCCTGGTATAGCAATCGCGTTTGGGTAGGTTATGTAGAAAACATTAAAATTTATTTCATCGAACCACACCACCCTAGTTCATTTTTTCACCGCGGTTGCTTTTATGGTTGTGAGGATGACATTGATCGCTTTCTTTATTTTTGCCGCGCCGTCATAGAGTTTATGTATAAACGGCCATTAGTGCCTGACATAATCCACTTACACGATTGGCAAACAGCCATTATCGCTTGTTTATGCGAAGAAATGTATCGCAACTTGGGCTTTGTGAAGCCCAAAACTATCCTTACCATTCATAACATGGAATATCAAGGAAAGTGCTCTCCTAATAACTTAATGTCTATTGGTTTTAGGCCTGATTCAACAATTTATAATAATATTAAAGACAATATAGTCACCCAGCAAATAAATCTCTTAAAGTCAGGTATTGTATATAGTAAATTTATTACCACCGTTTCCCCTAGTTATGCCAAAGAAGTCTTATTAGTGCCTGGTGGGTGTGGATTAGAGAGTACTATTTTAAAATATCAGGATAAATTTCAGGGTATTCTCAATGGTGTTGATTATTCTTATTGGAATCCTGAAATTGATCGTTTTTTGCCATCTCATTTCAGCCCCGCTACCTTAATTAATAACTCGGCCCATAATCACAAAAAGCTTTTAA
>Ga0206860_10084_pt1 | contig 24725 bp, 21 predicted proteins | sample Alteio_BWOrgCont_44_FD_152624 | JGI IMG/M metagenome (GOLD analysis project Ga0206860, IMG submission 152624) | Enriched cells from forest soil in Barre Woods Harvard Forest LTER site, Petersham, Massachusetts, United States -... | ecosystem: Environmental > Terrestrial > Soil > Temperate forest >...
AGGAGCACGACGGCAACAGCGACGAAGATCGGCGCGATCGAGGGCAGGATCACCTTGCGATAGATGCGGGCCGGCCCGGCGCCGTCGATTTGCGCCGCCTTGATGAGATCGGGATCGACCGAGCGCAAGCCGGCGAGAAAGAGAGCCATTGCAAAGCCCGAGGACTGCCAGATCCCGGTGGCGATAATGGCGTAGATCGCGGTCTCGCGGTTCGAGGTGATGCGGAAGGTGAAATCGGCCCAGCCGAGGCTGCGCACGAAATGCTCGATCCCTTCATTGGGGCTATAGAGCCAATTCCATACCGAACCGGTCACGATGAAAGATACGGCGAGAGGATAGAGAAAGATCGTTCGCCAGATCGCTTCCCCCTTGACGCGCTGATCTATGGCGATCGCGAGCGCAAGGCCGATCACTATCGCGAGCACGACATAGAACGCGCTGAAGTAAAAGAGATTGCCGTACGCGATCGACCAGCGCTGATTCGACCACAGTTCGAAATAAGGCTTGAGGCCGACGAAATGATAGGTTGGCAAGAGAGTGCTGTCGGACATCGAGACGTACAACGTCCACACCGTGAAAACGAAGACATAGACGAAGCTGGCGAGGGCCGAGGGGAGAATGACAAGACGCGGGGTCCAGGCGCTCAGCCGGTCGCGCAACGGGGCCGACTTCTGAACCGCCACAATCCCGCTGAGAGCGTTTGCCATGGCGCTTGCGTTCCGATGGAAGGTCGGCCGCCGCGCGAAGTTAGCCGCGCGGCGGCGCTCGAGGGGCTACTTCTGCGCTTCGACCGCGTCAGCCATCGCGTTCGCGGCGTCCTTCGCCGACATGCCTGGCGTGTTCACGAAGGTGGTTATGACCTCCATGATCGCGCCACGGTATTTCTGCAGGATCGTCATGTTGTGCGCCATCGAGCGCACCAGAGTGCCGCCCGCAATCGACGCCTCCAGGTCCTTCTGCGACAGCTGCTGGCAAGGGTTGAACCCCTGCGACAGATCGACATCCATGCGCGCCGGAATCGACCCCTTGGCCTGATTGAACACGGTCTGGAATTTCGGCGACATGATGAGATGCGCGAGCAGCTTCTGGCCCTCAATGTAATCGGGATCCTTCTGCTTGAAGAAGACGACCGAGTCGGAGTTGAGGATGAAGCCTGGCTTGCCCCAGTCGGTCGGGGCCTGCGCGCACTGGTAATCCGCGCCTTGTTTGAGACCGGCCGCGGTGAAAATGCCGATCTGCCAGTCGCCCATGATCATGAAGACGGCCTCGTTCTTCGCGATCATGCCGGTCGTCGTGTCGTAGTCACGGCCGGCGATCGCCGGATCCATGTATTTCGACACCATGAGGCGGAATTGCTCGAGCGCCTTGACCATCTCGGGAGAGCGCATCGCCTTCGTGTCGCCTTCGACGAAGGCCTTCTTAAAGAGGTCGAGGTCCATTCCATAGAGCACGACCTCGAATGTCGTCGCGTCCGTCCAGTCCGCGCTGAAATGGGCAAGACAGATGAGCTTCGCGGCGACCGCCTTGTCGCAGTCGGCGTTGAATTCGGCCCAGGTCTTCGGCAGCGATGTGATGCCTGCCTTCTCCATCGCTTTGGTCGAACCCCAGATCCAATTGATGCGATGGATGTTCATCGGCGCCGCGACCCAGTCGCCGGTCGGCTTCATCACCGGCAGCAGTTCCGGCGCAACGACCTTGTCCCAACCTTCCTTGTTGGCGAGATCGTCGAGATTGGCGGTCATGCCGGTCGCGTTCCATTCCGCGATCTCCGGCCCCTTCAACTGGACGGCGGGAGGCGCGTCGCCAGCGACCACGTCAGCGCGCAGTTTAGCCAGCGTATTGGCGGTGTGGCCGGCGATCGAAGTCTGCTCCCACTTTCCGCCGGCTGCGGTGAACATGTCGCCGAGCTTGGCGATGGCGGCGGCGTCGGAGCCTTCCGACCACTGGTGCAGCATGTTGGTCTTGGGTTCGGCAAGCGCGGCGGACGTCGCGAGCGCGCATGCCGCAATTCCGGCGAGTGCAGCCATCGTTGTGCGCATTATTTCCTCCACTTGGGCGGGCGCCAAAGCCCGCTCCGCAAATCCAGTTCGGAGATGCTACTTCTCCCGCCCTCTCTTGGGGCGAAGAGACGCTAGTTTGGATAAAGTGTTGCGTCAATTGTGAGCCGGACGCGTTCGGTGCCGCGATGCTTCAGACATGGCTTCATCGGTGCGGGACTTGGCGTGAGGCACAGGGCGCGATCGCAATGAGACCGTCGCCGCGACCGAAGCGAAGCGATCGAGGGATGAAGGATATAGCCTTAGGCAGACGGGCGTTCTTCGACCGCGACTGACGGTCCTCGATCCGAATGAATTCGGGCTTCTCCATCGGCTCGATCTGCGTCTCTCGGTGAACGGCGCCTTGCAATACGACGACCAACCTCGTGTTCAAGCCGGCGGAGACGATCTCGGAATTGCCGACCTCAGCCGATATCGCGCCCAGAGACGCGCTTCCTACGGCAACGCCGAGCGGCTGCGCCCCGAGAGTTCCGCTGCCGCCGGTCCGGCGCCTGCCCGGCTTGTCGCTTTTGGCCTCAAGGACGCTCAGGTGCGATGGAAAAGTCATCGCAAGTCTTTGAAATCGCTAAAAACCGCGATGGAGATTTGCACTTCAGCGACAGGCTGCTACTCGGCCGCGGCGGCCAGCTCGAGGCTCCGCGCCACATGGGCGACCGCGCCCCGCAGCACGTCGAGGCCGGCGTCGGCGCGGACCCCCTCGCTCGCCAGCACGCGGCGGTATGTCCGGGCGCCGGGCCGGCCGGCGAAGAGGCCGATGAGATGGCGCGTATAGTCGTGCAGGCGCTCGCCGCGTTCGAGGCCCCGCGCGATAGCCGGCATGAATGCGTCGAGTGCGTCGAACGCGTCGTCGAAGGGCGCGGCCTCGCTGAAGATGGCCGGATCGACGCCAAGCAGCAGTTCGGGGTTCTGATAGGCGGCGCGGCCGACCATGACCCCATCGACATGGGCGAGATGCGCCCGCGCCTCCGTGAGGTCCGCAACGCCGCCGTTGAGGAGGATCGGCCAGTCGGGATGGGCGGATTTCAGCGCGTAGACCAGTGGATAGTCGAGCGGCGGCACGCTGCGGTTGTCCTTCGGGCTCAAGCCATCGAGCCAGGCCTTGCGGGCATGGACGACAAGCGCCGCCGCGCCTGCCGCCTTGACCGCAGAGGCCAGGGCGAACAGGGCTTCGGCCGGCTCCTGCTCGTTGACGCCGATGCGGCATTTGACAGTGACCGGGACCCCAACCGCGGCGATCATCGCGCTTACGCATTCGCCGACCAGCGCCGGCTCGCGCATGAGGCACGCGCCGAAGCGGCCGCTCTGCACCCGGTCGGACGGGCAGCCGCAGTTGAGATTGATCTCGTCGTAGCCGAAGTCGGCGCCGATGCGGGCGGCTTCGGCGAGCCGCCTTGGCTCCGAGCCGCCGAGCTGGAGCGCGACCGGACGCTCCGCCCAGTCAAAGCCGATCAGCCGCTCGCGCCGGCCGAACACGACGGCATCCGCGGTCACCATGTCCGTGTAGAGGCGCGCGCGGCGGGTCAGGAGACGGTGGAACGCGCGGCAGCGCCGGTCGGTCCAGTCCATCATCGGCGCGACGGAAAAGCGGGCGCTGTACGGGCTCATGGCGGCTCATATAGGCGAGAAGGGTACGATTGTCGCCGGGCGCAGCAGGGCCTCGCGGCGTCACCCGCCTGCCTGTCATTCTCCATCCCCCTGGCTCTGATCCCTGCGAATTCGGGGAGAGGACGCTTGGCGAAATCACCGGCTGCGCTTGATGCTGCGCACATGGATTTGCAACTTACAGTTACCACAAAGCGTAAAATCGTATCCAAATCCTTTTATCTTTATTATTACTGATTGAAATTTGAGGAATAATGACGCGGCGTCACTGATGATCTCGATTCACAACTCGAAAACCAGACGTTCTCTAGTTTTCCTTGCGAAACAACGCGCCCGCCAAGGCGGGTGGAAAGCGAGAGGAGAGCGGTATGAAGATCTGGGTTCGAAGGCCGGCGCTGACAGTGATCGCAGCGGCCGCGATCGCTTTGACTTGGGCGGGCTGGTCCGGCTCGCAAGAGGCTCTCACTGCCGGCCTGAGGTCTCCTGCGGTTGTCGGCGCTGCCACTTCCGCGCGGGTCGCGGCGCTTCGCGCTCCCGGCCTGAGTGAACCGCAGTTGGCAAAATGCGGCGGCGTCGATTGCGTCCCCAGCAAGCCAGACGCCTTAGTCGACTGCGCCGCGTGCCTCACCGAGGCGGACGGGACGCTGTTCGAGGTCGAACCCGTTTCCGCCGGCGAGTCGTGGCCGACGATCGTCGTCGGCGGTCTCACCGGGGGCCCGCTGGACGTCTACGGCGGCCCGAACGGCATGTCTCTCGCCGGCATCGAGCCGGGTGCAACGGCGGCTCCGGCTTCGGAAATTTCCACGGCCGCCATGGTGGCGCTGGGGGTCGTACTGCTAACCGCCCGGCGGGCCGGCCGGAACCGCTGGGCGTCCTGGAAGGCGCCCTGGAGGGTTTCGACGCTCCCCGCGTCTGGCTGAGCCATTCTGGCCGACCAACCGGGGCGGCTTTCTGCCCGATCTTCGCGAAAGCCGCCTTCGGGCGGCTTTTTTTGCGCCGCAGCCTCCTGCCGGCTCACGCTGCTATTATTTGTTATTATGCATTGCAAACTCGCATGAATAGGACAACACTGTTATCGACCAGCATGCGTACAGATTCCGACGGTAGCAACCGCACAATTGTGAAACCCGCTCAAATTGCCTATATCGAGGCGTATGACAAAATCATTTGACTAGAGAGATACGCTCCGATATTGTCGGGAATCGTCAAACGATGGCTTCGTGATGTTGAAATTCTCAATACAGGCACAGGAGGCCTCTTCATGACTGTGAGATTGGTGATCACGATCGCCACCTTGGCGGGTTTAGGGGTATTGGCCTGCCCGGCCGCGGGCATTTCAAAGACGAGAGTCCTGTCTCTTGGGCGCGACGCCCCCGGCTTCGGGGATCCGTCAGCGGACAGCCGCTGTTGCTCTGTTGAAGACTCGACGCTCGCGCTTGGGATTTTGGAGGACTGGAAAATAGAAGTTGAGGCGCCCCCTGCGCCGGACGGGAATGCGACGGCAAGCGGCAGCGGCCCGAACCAAGAGTCCGCCGTCGCGCCTGCCGTTCAGACCGATCCCGGGACCGCGGACCTGGAAGCCGCCGGCGTCGCGGCGCCGCCCCAGTCCGGATTGAGGCGCATGTTGAGCGCGGTTATCGACTTCGGCTCGGTAGAGAATTCCAAACGCTGACCGTCTGCCCAACGTGACCGTCGGGCCGCCTCACCCGTTCGGCAGGTTTCGCGCCAGCGCCTCGAGCACGGCCATCCTGACGGCGACGCCCATTTCGACCTGTTCGCGGATCAGCGACTGCGTTCCGTCGGCGATCAGCGTGTCGATCTCGACGCCCCGGTTCATCGGCCCCGGGTGCATCACCAGCGCGCCGGGCTTCGCCCAGGCGAGCTTTTCCTGGTCGAGGCCGAAATAGCGGAAATATTCCCTTGTCGACGGCACGAAGGCGCCGCTCATCCGCTCGCGCTGCAGGCGCAGCATCATCACGATGTCGGCGCCCTTGAGGCCCGAACGCATGTCGCGACAGACCTCGACGCCCATCTGCTCGACCGCCGGCGGCATCAGCGTCGAAGGTCCCACGACCCGCACATAGGCCCCGAGTTTCCCAAGCAGCAGGATGTTCGAGCGCGCAACGCGCGAGTGCAGAATGTCGCCGCAGATGGCTACGGTCAGGCCCTCGATGCGGCCGAGATTGCGGCGGATGGTCAGCGCGTCGAGCAACGCCTGGGTTGGATGCTCGTGCGCGCCGTCCCCAGCGTTGATCACCGAACAGTCGACTTTTCGCGCAAGCAGGCCGACCGCGCCCGCGTGATGATGGCGAACGACCAGAATGTCCGGACGCATGGCGTTGAGCGTCATGGCGGTGTCGATCAGCGTCTCGCCCTTTTTGACGCTTGACGCCCCGACCGCCATGTTCATCACGTCGGCGCCGAGCCGCTTGCCGGCGAGCTCGAACGAGGACTGGGTGCGGGTCGAGGCCTCGAAGAAGAGGTTGATCTGGGTGCGCCCCCGCAGCGTCGCGCGCTTTTTCTCGACCTGGCGGGAAATCGCCACCGCCTCGTCGGAAAGATCGAGAAGCGCCACGATCTCCTGGCGCATCAGATGCTCGATGCCGAGCAGGTGGCGCTGCGCAAAGACGGGCTGCGAAGTAGGGGCCATGGCGGCCCCAATGGGCCGGCCGCTAGAGTTTTGCAAGGGTCGCCCGATCCGGGGCGCCGCCGAAGTACTTGTCGAGGCACTGCCTGAACACGGCGGGCTCGCGAGCGGCGCCGGCGAACAGGGTCATCGAGGAGCGGAACTTCAGCTCATCGACAACACCAAAGATCTGCCGAGCGGTTCGGCCCTCGACCTCGAGCGCAAGCCGAGAGCATTCCAACAGCCGCGGCCCGAGCACCGGATGGGCGAGATAGGCCAAGGCTTCGTCCAGCGACGAGATGGCGAACCTAACCGACGTCGGGCTCTGCCCGAGTCCCGCGATTTGCGGAAAGATGAACCACATCCAGTGGCTCTCTTTCCGCCCTGCCCGAAGCTCCTCGCAGACTTTGGAGTAGATGGGCGCTTGCGCCTCCACGAAGCGCTGCAGGTCAAAGCGGTCGGTCACGATCGCCCTCGGCTGGCGTCCCCGTCGACACGCCGGTCAAGCCCTCACGCGCCTTTCGGAAAGTCCGCGCCGCGCGCGACCGCTTCCACCGCTGCGTATTCCTTGCGCACGGCCTCAAGCTCGGCCCCCATCGCGTCATAGGCGAAATTGCCGAGCGGGAGCCTCAGCGGCGGGTTCGGTTGTTCCACGGCGGCGATGATCGCCTCGACCCCTCGCACGGGATCGCCGGGCTGCGAGCCGCTGTAGCCCTGGGTCTGCTGCCGGCGTGCGATCGCGGTCTCGGCGTAGGCGTCGATCGGGTGTTTGGGGGTCTTGAGCGAGCGTCCCGCCCAGTCGGTGCGGAAGGGGCCGGGTTCGACGATGAGGACCTTGACGCCAAACGGCGACACCTCCTTGGAGAGCGATTCCGAGAGGCCCTCGACGGCGAATTTGGTCGCGGCGTAATAGCCGGAGCCTGGAAAGCCGATGAAGCCGCCCATCGAGGAGATATTGACGATCGCGCCCGACTTTTGCGCGCGCATGATCGGCAGGACGGCGCGGGTCAGGGCGGCGAGGCCGAAGAAATTCGTCTCGAACATGGCGCGGATGTCGGCGTCGTCGCCCTCCTCGATCGCGGCGAGATAGCCGTAGCCGGCATTGTTGACGAGCACGTCGATGCGCCCGAATTTTCGCCGCGCCGCCTCGACCGCGGCTTCGATCTGCGGCTGCTTCTCGACGTCGAGCCCAAGCGCCAGCGCGGTTGCAGTGTGGCCCTCGACGAGGTCGGCGACTTTGGCCGGATCGCGCGCGGTCGGGACGACTCGGTAGCCACGAGCGAGAAGAATCTTCGCGAGTTCGCGTCCGAAGCCGGTCGAGCAGCCAGTGATGAACCAGACAGGCTTTTCAAGAGGCGAGCGTTCGGCCATGGCGACCTCGTTTGATGGTTTGGGAGCGGGTGGAAGGCGATTCTCGCATGGGTGGGCGGAGCGGCGCAACGCCCTGCTGGCGATCGTCCTGGCGCAACCCCTCTTCGCCGACCGGAGTCACGGTCTCGCCGACGTTGACCTCTATGATTTTCGTCGACGGACGAAAGGAGACGCCGCCATGCGCCTGGTTAACTCCGCGCTTGCGACCGCGCTCGTCGCCATTTGTCTCTCCCTTCGGGCCCTTGCCGACGTGGTTCCGGCATCGGCGCCCACACCGCCCTCCATCGAGTACGGCGAGCTCTATCGCGCGGTCGAGATGGCCAGTCTTTTCCCGGATCAAAAGACTTTTGCGGACGCTGTTCCGGACGAGCCGCCCACCCAGGTGATGGCGGACTACGAAAGGCAAAAGCAACTGCCGGGATTCGACCTCAGGGCCTTCGTTGATCGTCATTTCTCGCCGCCGCATCATTTCGAGCCCTACAAGCGAACCCCCGACCAAGACATTGGGGACTACATCCGCGACACGTGGGAGGTACTGCAGCGCAAGCCCGATGAGAGCGAGCCCTACTCGTCGCTCCTACCCTTGAGTCTCCCTTACATTGTCCCGGGCGGGAGGTTCCGCGAAATCTATTATTGGGACACCTACTTCACCATGCTGGGGCTGGAGCAGGACGGCAGGCACGCGCTTGCGCTCGACATGCTTCAGAACATCGCATCGCTGATCGACCGGTACGGTCACATGCCCAACGGCAACCGCAGCTATTATTTGAGCCGTTCCCAGCCGCCGTTCTTTTCAGCCATGATCGAGCTCATGTCCGCCCGCGAGGGGGATAAGGTCTTTGTCCGCTATCTTCCAGAGGTTCAGGCCGAATATGACTACTGGATGGAGGGCGCGGACGACCTTGCGGCCGGCTCGGCTCACCGTCGTGTGCTACGCCTTCCAGATGGGACGCTCCTCAATCGCTATTGGGACGATCGGGCCGCCCCCCGCGACGAATCGTATCGTAACGATGTCGAAACAGCGGAGCACGCGAACCGGCCCGCAGAAGAGGTCTATCGGGACTTGCGCGCCGGCGGAGAGAGCGGCTGGGACTTCAGTTCCCGCTGGCTCGCCGACGGCACGGATCTCTGGACGATTCGCACGACGGCGATCGCCCCGGTCGATCTCAATACATTGATGATGCATCTCGAACAGGTGCTGGCGAAGGCCTATCGGCTGAAAGGCGATCCGAACGAAGCCCAACGCTACATGGCGCTCGCGAATAACCGGGGCGCCGCGATCCGGCGTCTAATGTGGAATGCGCAGGCGGGATTCTTCGCCGACTATCTTTGGCAGGACGGGCGTCAAAGCGAACTCTTGTCGGCGGCGACGGCGTTTCCGCTGTATTTCGGTCTCGCGACGCCGGATGAGGCCCATTCGGTAGCGGCTGCGCTGCGACGGAGACTCCTCGAGCCCGGCGGCCTCGGCACGACCGCGACGGCGACCGGACAACAATGGGACCGGCCCAATGGCTGGGCGCCGCTTCAATATCTGGCCATCGAAGGCCTAAACGCCTACGGAGAGCGGGATCTTGCCCGCGAGATCGCGGATCGGTGGATTCACAGCAATGTCCAGGGCTTTGCGGCCATGGGGGTGCTGGTGGAGAAGTACAATGTCGAGCAGCGGTGCTGTGCCGGCGGCGCTGGCGGCGAATATTCGTTGCAGGCCGGTTTCGGCTGGACCAACGGAGTGCTCGCGAAGCTGATCGCCGAGTACCCTGAGTTGACCGTGCGCGCTGCGCATCCGGACCCCTAGGAAGTTCTTCCTCCGTCAATCCACAGCCGGGCGCCCGATTTGACATGCTGACCGGCCGTCTCCATATCCCGCGCCTCGTTGCGCGGCTCGGGGGCCGCCCTGGGGATTGATGTCGAATGAAAGTCGTGATCGTCGAGTCGCCTGCGAAGGCCAAGACAATCAACAAGTATCTGGGCAAGGACTATGGGGTCTACGCCTCCTTCGGCCACGTGCGGGACCTGGCCGCCAAGGACGGCTCCGTCGATCCGGACGACGATTTCGCCATGCGCTGGGAGGTCGACGCCAAGGCGGCCAAACGGCTCAACGACATCGGCGTCGCGGTCAAGGGGGCCGACCGGGTCATTCTGGCGACCGACCCGGATCGGGAGGGCGAGGCGATCTCCTGGCATATCCACGAGATCCTCACGAACAAGAAACTCCTGAAGGACAAGCGCGTCGACCGCGTGGTGTTCAACGCCGTCACCAAGGACGCGATCCAGGAAGCCATGCGCCACCCGCGCGAGATTGACGGGGCGCTGGTCGACGCGTACCGGGCGCGCCGCGCGCTCGACTATCTCGTCGGCTTCACGCTCTCGCCGGTGCTGTGGCGCAAGCTCCCCGGCGCGCGCTCCGCAGGGCGCGTCCAGTCCGTCGCCTTGCGCATCGTCTGCGACCGCGAGCTCGAGATCGAGCGGTTTGCGGCCCGCGAATACTGGTCGATCGTCGCCCACCTCCTTACGGAGGCCAAGGCGCCCTTCACCGCGCGGCTCGTCGGCGCCGATTGCAAGAAGATCAACCGCCTCGACATCGGCTCCGGCGCCGAAGCCGAAGCCTTCAAGGCTGCTTTGGAGACGGCAAAATTTTCCGTCAGGTCGGTCGAATCGAAGCCGGTCAAGCGCCACCCCTATCCGCCCTTCACCACCTCGACCCTGCAGCAAGAGGCCTCGCGCAAGCTCGGGCTTGCGCCCGCGCGCACGATGCAGATCGCCCAGCGCCTCTATGAAGGCGTCGACATCGGCGACGACGGCGCGGTCGGCCTCATTACCTATATGCGCACGGACGGCGTCGACCTCGCGCCCGAGGCGGTCACGGCCGCGCGCCACGTCATCGCCAAGGATTTCGGCGACGCCTATGTGCCGTCCGCGCCGCGCAAATACATTGTCAAGGCCAAGAACGCGCAGGAGGCGCACGAGGCCATCCGGCCGACCGATATGACCCGCCGGCCGCGCGAGGTCGCCCGCCATCTCGAGCCGGAGCAGGCCAAGCTCTATGAACTCATCTGGACGCGCGCCATCGCCTGCCAAATGGAGAGCGCCGAGCTCGAAAGAACCACGGTCGACATTCTGGCCGAGGCCGGAGCGCGTGCGCTCGACTTTCGCGCGAGCGGCCAGGTCGTGCGCTTTCCGGGTTTCCTCGCGCTCTATCAGGAAGGCCGCGACGACGAGGAGGACGAGGAGTCGGGCCGTCTGCCCGCCATGCGCGACGGCGAACGGCTGACGAAGGAGCGCGTCGACGCGACCCAGCATTTCACCGAGCCGCCGCCCCGCTATACCGAGGCGACGCTGGTCAAGCGCATGGAGGAACTCGGCATCGGCCGGCCCTCGACCTACGCCTCGACCATCGCGGTCCTGCGCGAGCGCGACTATGTGCGGATCGAGAAGAAGCGGCTGATCCCGGAGGACAAGGGCCGGCTGGTGACCGCCTTCCTCGAATCGTTCTTCACCAAATATGTCGGCTACGACTTCACCGCCGACCTCGAGGAAAAGCTCGACCAGGTGTCCAACAGCGAGATCGACTGGAAGGCGCTGTTGCGCGACTTCTGGAACGACTTTTCCGGCGCGGTCAGCGACATCAAGGACCTGCGCACCGGCCAGGTGCTCGACAGCCTCAACGAGCTCCTGGGGCCCCACATCTTCCCAAGCCGCGGCGACGGCGTCGATCCGCGGCTCTGTCCGGTCTGCGGCAAGGGCCAATTGTCGCTGAAGCTCGGCAAGTTCGGCGCGTTCATCGGCTGCTCGAACTATCCCGAATGCAAGTTCACCCGCGTGCTGGCGCCGAGCGGCGCCGAAAGCGGCGAGGGCGAGCGTCCGGGTGTGCGGGTGTTGGGCCAGGACCCGGATTCAGGTGACGAGATCACGCTCCGCAGCGGCCGTTTCGGCGACTACGTGCAGCAGAGCGAAGGCGAAAAGCCCAAGCGGTCATCGCTGCCGCGCGGCCTCAAGGCCGAGGACGTGACGCTGGAAAAGGCGCTGGCGCTGCTCGCGCTGCCGCGCGAGGTCGCGCGCCATCCGACCAGCGGCGAGCCGATCGTCGCCGGCATCGGGCGCTACGGCGCCTATGTGCAGCACGGCAAGACCTACGCCAATCTCGGCCGCGACGACGACGTGCTCGAGATCGGCGGCAACCGCGCGATCGACCTCATCGTCGCCAAGGAGAGCGGCGCAGGCGCCTCGCGCTTCGGCGGCGGAGGCGCTGGGCGGGCGCTCGGCGACCATCCTGAGGGCGGCGCGGTCAGCGTGAAGCAGGGCCGATTCGGGGCCTACGTCAATCACGGCAAGATCAACGCGACGCTGCCGAAGGGAACCGATCCGGCGAGCCTTGCCCTGGACGAGGCGGTCGCCCTCCTCGCGGCCAAAGCGGCGGGCGGCGGCGTCAGCGGGCGCCTCGTCGGGCAGCATCCGAACGGCGGACCAGTAACCGTCCGCGAGGGCCGCTTCGGCCCTTATGTCAATTGGGGCAAGGTCAATGCGACCATCCCAAAGTCGACGCGTCCGGACTCGATCACGCTTACCGACGCCATCGAGCTTATCGCCGAGCGCGAAGGCAAGCCCGCGCCGTCGGCGCGCAAGGCGCCGGCGAAGAGCGCGGCGAAACAGATCGCGCCGGCGAAAGCGCCAGCCAAGACCTCTTCGGCCAAGACCGCGTCTGCGAAAGCGAAGGCCGGTATCGCGAAGAAGCCGGCGGCCAGGAGCGCGGCGAAAGCGAAGCCGCGAGCGGCCGCGAGGAAGGGATAGGCGCCGATTGAACGGGGCCGATTCCATCGAAGCGCATTTCGCCGCAGGTTGGCATGGCAGGCGACGCGAGCTGATGCTGCCTCGGAGACCGCGCAGCCGCTGAGCGGCTCTTGAGGTGTCAGCCCTTTCCTTGCGTCTTGATGCGGGCGGCGAACTGGGCGAATTCGACATCGTCGATCGGCACCGCGTGCTGCGGCGCGGGGTATCTGCCAGTGCTCACGTCGGCGTTGAACTCCTTGTACGCGGCGATCCGTTCCTGCTGGAGGCGCGCGAATTCCGCGGCGAAATTGCGATAAGTCTTGGCGTGCCGTGGCTTATGGCCATGCGTGTGTCCGAGCACGTCCTCGGAGAATAGATATTGCGCGTCCGCGCCAGGCCCCGCACCCATGCCGAGCATGATCATCCGCGTGCTTTTCGAGATCAGTTCAGCAACTCGGTCCGGCACGACTTCCAGTTCTGCGCCGAAACAGCCGATCGCCTCAAGCCGCCTCACATGGTCCCAGACCGCCTTGGCGCTATCCGCGGTTTTGCCAACCGCCTTCCATCCGCCAGTCCAGGTGTTTTGAGAGGGGATCAATCCGACATGCGCGACGACCGGAACGGCGTTGTCGCAAAGCGTCTTCTGGATGTCGAGCGAGGCCGCGCAATAGATGCAATCGCCCCCGATCGCCATGAAGCGGAAGGCTTCCCGCAAATAGTCCTCCGAGGTTGCGAGCTTGCCGAACGGCCCATAGGGCAACCCGACCTGAATGAAACATCTGCCGGCCGCCTCTCGCATCTCGGGCGAGAAAAAACGGCCCTCGATCGAGAGCATGGTCACGCCGGCGGCGGCCGCGGCGGCCGCCTCGTCCAAGCGTCGTCACATAGAGCATCGAGATCTTCTGACCGCGCGCTTTCATCGACTGGATGTCGGCGACGGTCTGGCGGTTGTGGCGCATGACCATGGGTGACCTCTTCAGACGGTGAACGCAGCGCGGAAAGCTTCAAGCGCGGCTTCGTCGTCTCCGGAGGCGAAGGCTTCAGGCGCAGCTCGGGCCGGTCGACCGAGGAAACGAGCGCGAGCGTGTCCTCGATCCGCGCAAAGGGAACGCCGGGGTGATCGACCGGCAGGTTCAGGTTCTCGATCATGAATGTGGCGCCGTGCTCGGCGCCCAGATCGGCGATGCGGGAAAGCGTATCGCGCGCCTTGAGCCACATTGCGCCGGTCACAATCTCGCACGGGGTGACGGGCAATCCGCCTTCGCCGAGGCCGGTCCCGTGCGGGTTCAGCCGCGCGATATTGAGGCGCTTGCCGACCTCGATCGACTTCCCCGCCGTTGCGAGCAGTTCCTCGGCGCCCTCGTCGTCGGCCGGGCGTCCCCGGATGTAGCCGGTCATCGAAGAGAATACCGCGCCGGACTTTTCCAGCATGCCAAGATCGTGCGCCTGCCAGCTCCAAATCCCAGCCTGGTAACCAAGCTCCGTCAGGCGGCGGAGCCGCCATTCCATCGGCTTGTCGCACCAAAGCATCTCGGCGCACGCCGCAAGTGTGAAAGGCTGGGTCATCGTCAGATCTCGATGAGGACGCGGTCGTTTTCGACCCGAACCGGATAGGTCTTGAGGTCGATGCAGGCAGGCGGTCCCTTGACCTCGCCGGTCCTGTAGTTGAAGGAGCTGTTGTGTTTCGGGCACTCGATGAGCCCGTCGGCGACGAAGCCGTCGGCGAGATGAACGTTTTCGTGCGTGCAGAGCCCGTCAGTGGCGAAATATTCGTCGTCCGGGCTCCTATAGATCGCGAAGGTCCTCCCAGAGTGATCGAAACGGATCACGTCGTCGGCGTCGATGTCGTCCGTTGCGCAGGCGTCGATCCATTGCGGCATAGCATTGTGTCCTTTCGTATCTGCGCGCACGCGGCCCGCTATGCGTGAGCGTTGCGTTTTCAAGAGGTGCGGTCCGGGCGCCGGCCCGGACCGCACCGCCCCGTGAAAGGGTGGGAGGAGTAGCCCTTCACGTGGTCCTCAATCGTCAAATCCGCCGCTTGCCTCGGCCGTCAAACGTCACCCGGCGACCTGCGGCGAGTGGCCTTCGTGGGTCGCCATGTAGCTTTTCGATCTCGGCCTCGAGTTCGGCCATGTGCTCGCCGCCGGCCATGAGGTCCGTGATCTCTTCGCGGGACTTTTCTCCCTTCCGGAAGTCGGCCGCCTTGGAGCCTTTAATGAGGACCGCGAAGTGGTCTCCGACCGTGAGAGCGTGGACGACATTGTGAGTGATGAAGATGACCGCAATGCCCTTCAGCCGCGCCTGCAGGACGATGCGAAGAACGTGCGCCGCCTCTTGACGCCAAGCGCGGCGGTCGGCTCGTCGAGGATCAGCACGGTGGCGCCAAAGTGCACAGCTCTGGCGATTGCAAGGGCCTGTCGCTCGCCGCCAGACAGGCCGCCGACGAGGCGGTTGCCGTCTTCAATGCGCGTGATCCCGAGCTGCCGCGTCTCGCGAACGGCAATCTCGTTGGCCCGCTTGCGGTCGAAGACAGAGAATGGCCCCCACCGCCTGGTTGGCTCGGCGCCGACGAGGAACGAGCGTCCGATGGTCATGAGCGGAAACGTTCCGCCGGACTGGTGGACCGTCGCGATCCCATGCTCGCTGGCGTCGCGGGGGCTGTCGAAGGTGGCGGCCTTGCCTTCCATTTCCATTGTGCCGGACGTCGCCTTGTGGACCCCCGACAGGATCTTGATCAGCGTCGACTTGCCGGCGCCGTTGTCGCCGAGCAGACACAGAACTTCGCCGCGGCACACCTCGAGAGAGATGTCGTGAAGAACGTCTATGGGCCCGAACGACTTGTTGATTCCGGTGAGTTTGAGCAGAGGCGAGGTCATCAGCGGGCCTTCCCTTTAGCGCGGGGGGCGTAGGTCAACGCCATATTGCGGAACGTGTTGTTCATCACCACCGCGAGCAGCAGCAGGATGCCGATGATGAGGCTCGCCCAGTTGGCGTCGAAGCCCGTGTAGAAGATGCCCTGGTTGACGATCGAGAATGTCAGCGTGCCGAGCACGATGCCTACCACCGAGCCATATCCGCCGGTGAGCAGAACGCCGCCGATGACCACCGCGATGATCGAGTTGAAGATAAAGGACTGTCCGGCTGCCACCTGGGCGCTGTTGTAAAGGATCGCCTGCGACATGCCGACGAACGCCGCACACAGGCCGCTGCTCATAAAAAAGCGCGATCATGAGACGGTCTGTGGGAATCCCGGCATTGCGGGCGCTCACGCCGTCGCCCCCGATCGCCAGAATCCAGTTGCCGTAGCGTGTGTGGTTCAGAATGAACCCGACGAGCGCCATGACCGCGATCCACCAGAAGAGCGTCACCTGGAACTTGCCGCCAAGATAGTCACCCAACAACAGCTTGGCCGCCGGAGGGGCTTTGAGTGCGACGCTCGTGCTCCCAGTCAGAATAACCGAGAGGCCAAGAGTGAGGCCGGCCACCGCGAACAGCGTCGCCAGCGTGACGACGAAGGACGGGAGCTTTGTCCGGACCACGAGCACCCCGTTGAGGAAGCCGACCAGAAGTCCGAGAGCGAGAGCCGCCAGGATGCCGACGACAATCGGCGCCTGGTAATGGCCCGAGACGATGGCGATGGTCATCGAACTGGCGGGGAGTACAGAGCCGACAGAGAGATCGAGTTGACCTGCGATCATCAGCAGGCCCACCGGCAGGGCGATGATGCCGAGCTCGGAAGCGACGTTAAGCCAGCTCGCCGCGCCGCCCGCCGACATGAAGTTCTCGCCGCCGAAAACCGAGAAGAAGGCGAAAACGGCAATGAGGCCGATAAACGAGCCCGTTTCAGGTCGCCGCACAAGGCTGCCGAACGATGGCCCTGGAGAGATCAACGCAGACGCTGCAGCCACGTCCCTGGATGATGTGTCTTGGATGTGAGATGCCATCGAAGCCTCGCCGACGAGTTCGCCTGAAGAAATGACTTCGTTCTCCGCTTTCGAAATGGCTGGAGATGTCCCGCCCGCGGGCGCGCCCCCGGGCAGGACTCGTTCGATAGGGATCAGCGAGCCCCTGCCTTCGCGCCCTTTATGGTGGCGTCCACGTTGCTTGCGTCGACGATGCCCGGTCCGGTCAGGACCGGTTTCGTCGGCAGGTCGAGGCCATAGTTGACATAGCCGTTCAGCAGCGACACGGCGAGAAAGCCCTGCAGGTACGGTTGCTGGTCGACCGCAAACATCTGCTGGCCGGCCTTGATGCGCTCAAGGCCCGTTTCATCCATGTCGAAAGAGGCCAGTTTGACTTTATCGCCGACGCTGGCCTGGCTGATTGCGTTGGCGGCGCTGTTAGCGTCCCCGGCGCTGATCGTGATGGCGCCGTCGATGCTCGGGTCTTTGAGCAGGGCTGCCTTGATAGCCTGAGCGACCGCGGTGGGGTTGCCGAAACTTGATGACGGCAGCGGCAACTGGCTCGATTTGCCGCCATCCTTGCCGATGGCGTCTGCGATGCCCTTGCAGCGGGCCTCGGTATTGTTGGCGCCCGGCAGGGTGTTGATGCAGAGCACGTTCTTGACGCCATGGCTGCCGAAATAGTCACCGCCGCCGAGACCAGCGGTGTATTCTTCGTTGCCGACAAAGTTCATGGCGCCGAGCCTCTTGGCCGCGTCCATGCCGCCGGAGTTGTAGATGATCAACGGCACATGAGCGGCGACGACTTCCTTGAAGGCGTCGTCCATGGCTTCAGGGACCCAATCGGGGCCGACGATGGCGTCCGGGTGCTGGCTCAGCGCGGTTCGGATGAGCTTTGCCGCGTCGGGGCCCAGATTGTCGTAAGTCTGCGGGCCGAGCCAGGTCACCGAGCCGCCCGTCGCCTTGGCGACGAGGCCAGCGTCGTCGGCACCCTTTTTGACCTTCGACCAGAAGGGATCATCGGCTTTGCCGCCGATGACAAAGATCTTGGCTCCATGCGACTGGGCCATGGCGGCCGTCGCCCCTAATGTGATTGCGGCCGTTGTGACGAACGCCGTCATGAGTTGATTGATGCGTGTCATTCACTCTTCCTCCCTGTCGCCGTCAGACGACGGACTTGAAATAAACGGCACCCTTCAGGCTGCCCGCTTAGGTTACGCGTTGGCGCCCGTAGGCTTTGCGTTCAGTCGCTTGCGCTTTTTCTCGAAGCGCGCCTGCATCAGCGCCTCGCCCTGCTTGGTCCCGTCGTGCCAGGTGCCGAACCACTTATCGAGCGGGATGAGCCCGTCGCCGCCGTAGTTCACCTCAAAATACTTGTGGTGGAGGTAGTGGGCCCACGCGTGGCTATCGAGCGCGGAGTCCTCGGTGAGCTCGAGCTTGTCGAACCCGATGTGGCCGTTGAGCGCGCCAAACCCCGCGACGTGAAGCTGGAACAGCGCCACAATCGGGTTCGAGGGGATCACGAGATGCCAGAACGCAACCGAGTGATAGAGAAAGGCCTCGACCGGATGCATCGAGAGTGACGACCACGGCGAAGGATTGATGGAGTTGTGGTGGATCGAATGGATCCAGCGATAGAGCGGGGCCCAATGGATCGCGCGATGAACGACAAAGAAGTGTACCTCGTGGATCGCCGGAACGAGAAGGACGAGAGCCGCGAGATAGATCGGATGGTCGGCCCAACTCAGCCAAGGCGCGCGGCCGGTGGCGAAGGCCCAGAGGAACAACACCTCAACCAGCGTCCAGAGCAGGATCGAGATGAGGAAGCTGCGCAGCACGTTGTCGATATTCTGGCGCTTGAACCAGAACACATCGGAGGGCTCGTCGGACGGGAATTTTCCGTTGAACTTGAACCGCGTCCCCTGTTTCCGCTTCACATAGTAGAAAAGTTCGACTGATCCATACATGGCGAAGATTGCGAGCGCGTTCGCCGCGTAGAGCCAAAGCGCCCAGCCCCAGGCGAGCGTCTTCATCGTCTCGACGCTGGGGATAACAAAGCGCCAATAGAGGAGCGCGGTCGCCATGTGGAATGCATTCCACGGCCAGAAATAGCCCGGTAGCCAGCCCAGGGCCTTCGCTGCGTTCGGCGGCCACGCCCAGATCGGGGCGACCTCCAGAATCGCGTTCGGTTTCCAGTCCCCGCGTTTGTTGCGGACCCCGTATTTCAGATCGTCCATGTCAATCTCCGACGGGCGAGCCGAGACCCACTGCCATTCGTGTCAGCTTTCTATGCCAGTGGCCCCGAAGAGCCACGCGCCTCGCGCGCGCACCTAGCGGCGGCTGCATCTCCAGGCAATCATTTGGCAAAGCTTGCGTTTCCTCCTATGCGTCGCGGTCTGAACGTGACGTCATTCTTCAAAAAGTGCTGGCCAAAATGAAACATTTATTCTAAATAAGGTCAAGAGTGGAACGGCAATTTAAGCACAAAGTGTCTCATCCATGTCATAACAAGCGTTGCATTCTGATATAAAATGATATAGGATGAGTGACATGAACCGTCCGACGGTCAACGATCTTGCGAAGGCCGCAGGGGTTTCCGTGTCCACCGCCAATCGCGTGATCGGGGGGGGAAATAACGTGCGTTCCGCCACGATAAGACGCGTCAGGGATGCTGCGGAGACCATCGGTTTCTATGGGCTCGGCTCGATCAAGAGCCGTCTCGACGCGGCGCGCCCCAAGTATCGTTTCGGCATGCTGCTTCAGCAGCCGACGCGCGCGTTCTACAAGATGCTCGCGCAGGCGCTGAAGCAGGCGGCCGAGCGAATCGTCGACTGCGAGATCGACGTGAAGATCGAATTCATGGAGGAATTGACTCCCCAGAACGTCGCGGCGCGCATGATGGAGCTCGCCGAAAGCTGTGACACCATCGGCGTTGTCGCGGCGGTCCACCCGCTGGTCACGCAAGCCATTGACGCCTTGCAACAGCGCGGCGTGCCCGTATTCGCTCTGATCTCTCAGCTCGCTGCGACCGGCGAAGTCCACTATGTTGGTCTGGATAACTGGAAGGTAGGGCGGACCGCGGCTTGGGCGATCGAGCACATCTGCAAGACGCCCGGAAAGCTGGGCATCCTCGTCGGCAACTATCGCTATCGCTGTCAGGAGATGAACGAGAGCGGCTTCCGCTCCTACTTTCGCGAACACGCCCCGCAATTCACCCTGCTCGAACCGCTGTCCACGTTCGAGTCGAGCACTGTCGCCCAGGAAATGACGGAGCGGCTTTTGCGCGAGCACCCGGATCTCATAGGTCTCTACGTCGCCGGCGGGGGCATCAGCGGCGCGCTAGCGGCGCTGCGCGCCAGCGACTCAGCCGGCAAAGTGGTGAGCGTGGGCTACCAACTCATGGACAATACACGAGCGGCGCTGGTCGATGGCATACTAACGCTTGTTATTTCTCATCCGCTCGAGCGGCTGTCGGACGAAGTGATGTCTGGCATGATCAAGGCGCTGAACTCCCGCACAAAAGGCGGAACTTTCACCTCAGTGCTGCCTTTCGAGATGTACACGCGCGAGAACATCTAGGTTTAACACCCTGATCTCGAACGCGCGCTATGGCGCCGCCGACACTTCCCAGGCGGAACCTGCAGGGCGGAATCCGCCCTCTCCAGCGCCCATGGCCGCGGTCTGCGAGGACCGCTTCACTTGGTGTCGCGACGTTCAGTAGCTCGCGGCGAGGGTCCGCCATCGTCCGAAAACCCGGTCAAGCAGATTGGGTCTTGACCTAACGTCATTCTGGGCGGTGGCAGACGGCCTCGATATTGTTGCCGTCCGGATCGAAGACGAAAGCGCCGTAGTAGTTCGGATGATACTCGGGCCTGAGGCCCGGCGCGCCGTTGTCCCGGCCGCCGGCGGCGAGCGCGGCGCGGTAGAACGCTTCGACCTCGGCGCGCGTTTTCGCGGTGAACGCGACATGGGTTCCGCCCCTGGGCTTCGCCCCCGTGCCGATCCAGAAGAACGCCTTGTCGTTTTCGCCAAATCCGGCGTGGGCGTCGCCGCCCGTCTCTTCCGCGGTGACTTCCATAATCGCGCCGAGCCCAAGCGGCTTCAGCGCGGCGTGGTAGAACGCCTTGGCGCGCTCGAAGTCGGTGACCGAAAGACCGATGTGGTCGAGCATGACGAGACTCCTTGAGGGGGGCTGAGATATACATGTGTTATGCAGCATCGAGTATGCTTTCGCAGGGCTGCCTCGATGGAATCGGCGAAAACGATCAACGCCCAATCGGCCGCGCCACTCTTGAGGCATGCGCAGGCCACATAACCGGAACTCGTCATGTTGGATTTTCGGGGCGGCCAATTCTCCCTGTTACACCCCCTGTTATCTTCCTGATAACCGCGAATTATCCCCCTGTTCTTGTCCTGTTATTTTGCACTCGGCGCGCGTGATGGTTTTTCGGAAGCAACTGGAAATGAAGGCCTTTTCGTGGCCCGGTTGGGCCGAGCCGCGTGATTCTCCGTTTTTCTCCCTGTTATTGGATGAAATGGCGGCCGCGCGTAGCGCTCGACGCATGCCCGGTCCGCATGAGGCCAACACGCCCCCCGCCAGACCCGCTTCCGGGGCCCCGGAACAGAACAGACGTCACAAAGGTTGGTAGCGGCGGACGCCGAGGTCGCCCCCGGGAAATCGCTGGCGTTCGGCGCCCCCCGGGGTTAATGGCGAAGTTGCATCGAGTCTCACGCTGACGACAAGGGGTGCGGAGCTTGAACCCCATCCACGCCACGGAGCGTTATGCGGGACATCACGCCGAGGCGGCCTATAGCCGCTGGGCGCCTGTCTACGGCCTCATCTTCGATCTGCCGTTTCATCCTGGCCGGCTGGCGGCGGCGCGCGCGGCGGGATCGGCGGCGGGACCCGGCGGCGAGATTTTGGTCGTCGGCGTCGGCACCGGACTGGAATTGCCCCTGCTGCCCGGCAACGTGCTGGTGACCGGCGTCGACATCAGCGCGCCGATGCTGAGGGCCGCCGAGGCGCGCGTCCGGCGCCGTGGGCTGGCGCAGGTCAAGGGCCTCTACGTCATGGACGCAGCCGACCTCAAATTTCCCGACTCGGCCTTCGACGTCGCGCTCGCGCCCTATGTGATGAGCGTCCTGCCGCATCCCGAGCGCGCGCTCGACGAAGCCTGGAGGGTGTTGCGGCCTGGCGGAACTCTCATCGTCATGAATCATTTCGCCGCTTCGGGCGGCTTTCGCGCGGCGGTCGAGCGCCGGATGGAAACGGCCGCAACCTGGCTCGGCTGGCATCCGAACTTTCCCTACGCGGCGGTCGGCGGCTGGATCGAATCTCGGCCGGACGCGCGGGTGGCCGAAAGGCGCCAACTTCCGCCGATGAAGCTGTTCACCCTGTTGCGGATCGAAAAAGCCGGCCCGCGCTGAAAGAGTAAGGCGATCGGTCGCGCTTGTATCCGGGGTCGCAGCCAACTAGCTATAGCTCAATCGAGCGAGCCTGACCCCTTGCGTAAATCGTCTCAGTCCAAGCGCGCCGCCGCGCCTGCCGCGCCGCGTAGCAGTGCGCGCGCGCTGCCCTCGCGCGAGGAACTGATCGCCTTCATCGGCGGGGAGGCGGCGCCGAACGGCGAGAAACCGCCAGCCCGCGTCACCAAGCGCGACATCGCCCGCGCCTTCGGCGTCAAAGGCGAAGCCAAGGCTGAGCTCAAGGTGCTCATCAAGGACTTGCAGGCAGAGGGCACCGTTGCGCGCGGCCGCAAGGCGCTGAGCGTGCAGGGGCGCCTGCCCTCGCTTGTCGTCGCCGACATCGCCCGGCGCGACCGCGACGGCGAACTGGTCGCCAAGCCCGCCGAGTGGAGCGAGGATGGCCCCGCTCCGCTGATCCTCGTGCGGCGGTCGCGCGCCAGGCGTGACAACGCCCCCGCGCCAGGCCCGGGCGCACGCGTCCTCATGCGCGTCGAGTTCGATCCGGACGCCGCAGGAAAAGAGCCGGCCTATTCCGGCCGCGTGGTCAAGATTCTCGACAAGCTCAAGGCGCGACTCTTCGCCGTCTTTCGCAAGGACGAGGACGGATCGGGCCGCGCGCTGCCGGTGGAGAAGCGCTCGGCGGGACGCCCGTTCCTCGTGCCCGCGGCAATGGCGGGCGAGGCCGAGGACGGGGATCTCGTCGCGATCGAGCCATTGCGCGAGAGCCGATTCGGTCCGCCCTCGGCGCGAGTGGTCGAGACGCTGGGATCCGTCAAGTCCGAACGGGCAGTGAGCCTCATTGCGCTCGCCGCCCATCACATCCCCCATGTCTTCTCGCCCGCAGCGCTGAAAGAGGCCGAGAGCGCCCGCCCTGTCCGCCTCGCGCCGCCGCGCAAGGACTGGCGAGAGCTGCCGCTCGTCACCCTGGACCCACCGGACGCCAAAGACCACGACGACGCCGTCCACGCCGCGCCCGATCCCGATCCGGCCAACGCGGGCGGCTTTATCGTCACAGTCGCCATCGCCGACGTCGCCGCCTATGTCAGGCCCGGATCAACGCTCGACCGCGAGGCGCTGGAACGAGGCAATTCGGTCTATTTTCCCGATCGGGTCGTGCCGATGCTGCCCGAACGCATCTCCAACGACCTCTGCTCGCTGCGCCCGCTCGAAGACCGGCCGGCGCTCGCCGTGCGCATGGTCCTCAGCGCTGAGGGCCGCAAGCGCTCGCATGCGTTCCATCGCATTATGATGCGCTCGGCCGCGAGACTGTCTTACGAACAGGCGCAGTCCGCGATCGACGGACGGCCGGACGAGACGACGGCGCCACTCCTCGAAAGCGTGCTGAAGCCTCTCTATGCCGCGCACGCAATCGTGAAGATCGAGCGCGAGCGTCGGGACCCACTCGATCTCGACCTGCCCGAGCGCAAGTTGATCCTCGACAAGGAGGGGCGGCTCGCCGGAGTGCGATGGCCGGAGCGCCTCGAGGCGCACCGTCTGATCGAGGAGTTCATGATCCTCGCCAATGTCGCCGCGGCCGAGACCCTGGAGGCGGCGCATTCGCCGCTCCTCTATCGCGCGCATGATGCGCCGAGCGTCGAGAAACTCAACGATCTTGTCGAGTTCCTGAGCACGATCGGGGTGAAGCTCGCCAAGGGCGACCGAGTGCGCCCCTCCCACTTCAACGGCGTGCTCGGCCGTGTTCGCGGGCAGGCGGTCGAGGCTCTGGTCAACGAGGTCGTGCTGCGCGCCCAGGCGCAGGCGGAATACAGTCACGAGAACTACGGCCATTTCGGCCTCAACCTGCGCCGATACGCCCATTTCACATCGCCGATCCGCCGCTACGCCGACCTGATCGTTCACCGCGCGCTGATCCGCGCCCTCGGCCTTGGCGACGGCGGTCTCAACGACATGCGCTGCGGCGAGCTCGCGCAGATCGCCGAGCACATTTCGGCCGCCGAGCGCAGGGCTATGGCCGCCGAGCGTGAGACGGTCGACCGGCTTGTCGCAGCTCATCTCGCCGACCGCGTCGGCGCCATGTTCGAGGGGCGTATAGCGGGCGTCACCCGCGTTGGCCTGTTCGTCAAGCTTACTGAGACGGGCGCAGACGGCTTCGTGCCCGCAGCGACGCTCGGCGACGACTATTTCCGCTACGAGGAGGGGACGCGTTCGCTCGTTGGCGCGCGCACCGGTGAGACCTACCGGCTGGGCGACCCGGTCCGGGCGCGTCTCGTCGAGGCCGCGCCCTTCGCCGGCGCGCTCCGGTTCGAAATCGTTTCGGTCGACGCGCGCGAAGACTCGCGGCGCAAGCGGCCTCGGGCGGCTCGCTCCGATCCGCCGGCGCGCGTGGAGAGCCGCAGGAGCAAGCGCCGATGAACGACATGTCGGGCTTTCGATGGCAGGCGCCGAGGAGGAGCCGCCAACTCGGTGCGGCTATCCGGCGCGGGCTCGTCGGACGCTGTCCGGCCTGCGGCCGTGGCCGGCTTTTTCGCGCCTACCTCAAGGTCGTACCCTCCTGCAAAGTGTGTGGCGAGGACCTGAGCCATGCCCGGGCCGACGACGCGCCGGCCTATCTCACGATGCTCGTCGTCTGCCACGTGGTCGGCGCGGGGGTGCTCCTGTCGGACAATATATTGCCGCAAATGTCGCTCGTGCTCGTCGCCCTTTTCTGGCTGATGGTGACAATGGCGGCGAGCCTGTGGCTGCTGCCGCGCATGAAGGGGGCGGTGGTCGGGCAGCAATGGGCGCTGTTCATGCACGGCTTCGGCGGCGAGACAGAGTGATTCGGCCCGACGGCGCGGCCAAGGCCCTGCGCCCGCGCGACGCGGCCACGCTGATCATTGTCGAACGTTCAGGGCGCGACACGCACGTGCTAATGGGCAAGCGGCACGCTGGGCACAGGTTCATGCCCGGCAAGTATGTCTTTCCCGGCGGACG
>Ga0206860_10085_pt1 | contig 24669 bp, 21 predicted proteins | sample Alteio_BWOrgCont_44_FD_152624 | JGI IMG/M metagenome (GOLD analysis project Ga0206860, IMG submission 152624) | Enriched cells from forest soil in Barre Woods Harvard Forest LTER site, Petersham, Massachusetts, United States -... | ecosystem: Environmental > Terrestrial > Soil > Temperate forest >...
GATATGCCACTGTGCCTGTCCCTCCACTATGACAAAGTCCTTGGCGCCGTCAAAGCGCCCGCGCAACGAGGCGATGACTTCGTCGCAAATCCCCCGTTCGATTTCCTGGCGCTGGCGGTTGCGCAGGTCGAGGGAGTGCGCAATCGGTTCCGCTTCCGCCACGTCGCGCGCCAGCAATAAGCGCAGGGCTTCCTCCGCATTCTGCATCCGTCCCGCTGCGTTCAAGCGCGGGGCGAGTTGGAAAGCGACCTCGTAACCGCCCAAAAGGGGTGAGCTTTTAGCCACGGCTTTCAACGCCAAAAGGCCGGGGCGTTGCGTCGCATTCAAGCGCTCCAGGCCGGTCGTGACAAAAATCCGGTTCTCGCCCCGCAACGGAACCAAATCGGCAATTGTACCTAGCGCCACCAAATCCAGGTAGGTTCGCAAATCAAGTTCCGCCGCGACGGCCACGCCCTGTTCGCGCATTCTTTTCACGAGGGCGTGAACCAATTTGAAAGCCAGCCCCACTGAGCACAGTTCGTGGAAATTGGTCCCCAACTGCGGATTGACCAGCGCGATTGCCGCGGGCGGCGGCGTCGAAACCTGATGATGGTCAAGAACAATGACATCGATGCCTTTTTCCCCGAGGGCGGCGATGGTTTCGCAGGAGGTTGACCCGCAATCCACGGCCAGGATCAATTTGGCCGGGAATTGTTCCAGGCAGTTTTTCACCGCTTCCTGGCTGAAGCCGTAACCTTCCTCGACTCGATGCGGCAGATAATGCGCCACCTTCCAGCCCAACGCGCCCAGCGCTTCAATGAGCAGGGCCGTTGTCGTGACGCCATCCACATCGTAATCGCCAAAAATGACGAGCAACTCCTCCTTTTCGCGGGCGGCGAGCAAACGTTCCACCGCGGCCGCCATGTTGGGCAGCAAATAAGGATCGGCCAGATGCTGGAGGCGCGGTTGCAGGAACCGGGAAATCCCTTCCGGCTCGGAAAAGCCGCGATTCACCAGGCATTGGGCCAGCAAGGGCGAGATATTTGAGGACGCCGCTAGTTGCGCGCACAAGGCGGGTTGGGGTGTGGCGGATGTCCAAAGAAATTTCATGTCCTTTTCTCCCTCTGCACAGCGAGGATGGAAAGCCCCATGGAAAGCGCAATAATCGCGGCCACGACTGCCAGGGACAGGCTCGTCGGCACGGCATACCACGGGGCTGCCAGCATTTTTGTCCCGACAAAAATTAACACCCCGGCCAGGCCGGCTTTTAGAAAACGGAAATATTGGATGGCGCCCGTCATCGCGAAATAAAGCGAACGCAAACCGAGGATCGCAAAAATATTCGAGGTGAAAACGATGAAGGCGTTTTGCGTCACCGCGAAAATCGCCGGGATGGAATCGACCGCAAAAACCAAATCGGTTGTCTCCACCATCAAGAGCACCAGGGCCAGCGGCGTCAAAGCGCGGCGCCCGTTCATCCAGGTCAGGAATTTATCCCCGTCGCAGTCGCTCGAAACCGGAAATATTTTCCGCGCCAGGCGGAGGACGGGATTGTTTGCCGGCGAAACGGCCGCTTGTTTTGAAAACCCCCATTTCAACCCGGTAAAGATGAGAAACACACCCATCAAATAGAGCACCCAACGGAAAGTCTGGATGAGCGTCGCGCCCAGACCGATCATCGTTCCACGCAAGACGAGCGCCCCGAGAATCCCCCAAAACAACAGGCGATGCTGCTGTCGCGCGGCGACGCCGAAAGAAGTGAAAATGAGCGCGATGGCCACGACATTGTCCAGCGAAAGCGAAAATTCAACGAAGTAGCCGGTGACAAATTCGAGCGATTCGTCCGGCCCCCGCCAGACAGACAGCCCGCGGGCAAAGAGCATGGCAAGGAAAAACCAGGCCGCGCTCCAAAGCAGCGCCTCTTTCGGTTTGATAACGCGGGAGGAGCGATGGAAGACTCCCAGATCGAGTGCCAGGAGAACCAGTATGACGCAGATGAACCCCGCCCAATGCCAGAAAGTGACTGGAACCCGGGCCGGCATGGCGCGCTAGACGCGCGCGCGCGCGCCTGAGGCCTCTTCCATGACGACTTGCGACGCGCTCTTGGGCCGTTCCCCTTTATGCCACCAAAGCACCAGCGCGCTGGCGATATAGATGCTGGAATAGGTGCCGGTTATGATTCCCACCAGGAAGGTAAAGGCAAAATCGTTGATCACGCCCCCGCCAAAAAAATAAAGCGACAGGGTGGCCAGAAACACAGTGCCGGAGGTAATGAGCGTCCTGCTCAGAGTTTGGTTGAGCGCGATGTTCATCACGTCCTTGAAGGACCCGCGCACGCCCAGTTTGAGGTCCTCGCGGATGCGGTCAAAGATCACGATGGTGTCATTGATGGAGAAACCAATGATGGTCAAAACCGCCGCCATCATCGGCGCGCTGAGTTGCCGGCCGGAAAGGAAAAAGATGCCGATGGTCATCAGCACGTCGTGAATCACCGCCACCACCGCGCCGACGGAGAAGGAAAACTCGTAGCGGAACGCGACGTAAAGAAGAATTCCAAACAGGGAAAGAAACGTGGCTACAACAGCCGATTTCTCGATCTCATTCCCAACCAGCGCGCCGACGATGTTGCTGCCGATGACGTGAAAGCCCGCGGCGGGGAAGGCAGTCATCAGGGCATTGGTCACGGCCCCGCCCTTGCCGAATGGCGCGACGACTTGCAACATGTCCTGGTCCGCACCCTTCTGATATTGAATTTGTATCTCGCCCACTTTGGTCAGCGCCGGTCGCAATTTTTCCACATCCACTTTTTCCTTGTAGGACATCGTGACCGAATCGCCCCCGGCAAAGTCGATGCCCTTGACGTTGTCGCCCCGGACAAAAATTCCGTAACACATGCCAATGAGGATGATGAGCCATGAGGTGGCGAAGGCGATCTTGGCAAACTTCATGAAATCCCAGTGTGGATTCTTGATGATGTGCAACATGCCGATGCGGTTGAGCCAGCCGCGCGCCAGCAGGGAGTTAAAGATCAAACGCGTCATGACCAGACTGGTAAACAAACTGAGCGCGACACCGATGGTCAGAGTCACGCCGAAACCCTTGACGGGGCCGGTGCCGAGGTAAATCAAAATAATCGCTGAAATAAGCGTGGTGGTGTGCGAATCGAAAATGGTGCTGAACGCCCGGCTGTAGGCGGCTGAAATGGCGCCGCGCATGGATTTGCCCGATGCCATTTCTTCACGCAAGCGCTCGTAAATCAGCACATTCGCGTCCACCGCCATGCCGACGGTCAAAACCACGCCGGCAATGCCCGGCAAGGTGAGAGTCGTGCCAATGGAGCACATCACTCCCAGCAAAATGAGCAGATTCAGAATCATGGCGATGTCCGCAATGACGCCGCAACGATGATAGTAAACTGCCATGAAAATCGCCACGGCCAGGGTGCCAATGATGGCGGCCTGAATGCCGCTGTTGATGGAGTCCTTGCCCAAAGTGGGGTCCACCTGCCGCATTTCGTCGATGGTGACCGGAGTTTCCAGCGGGTTTTCGAGAACATTGGCGATGGTGATCGCCTCTTCGATATCCATGTTGCCCTCGATCACGCCGCGGCCATTGGGAATTTCTCCTTGAATCACCGGCGCGGTGTATAATTCGCCGTCCAGGACAATGGCCAGTTGTTCGTTAACATGGTCGCGCGTCAGATCGGCGAATTTTTCAGCCCCGACCCGGTCGAACTCAAATTCAATTTGCGGCATGCCCATGGAGTCACGAATGGGCACGGCGCGTTTGATGTATTTTCCGGTGAGGCCGTTGGCCAGTTTCTTTTGCACCAAGTTAGTCTCCACGAAGGTGGTGCCATTGGGCGCTTTGCGCTTCATGGTCAGTGCCACATAACCCGGCTCTATAATGCCCTCGTGCAGCAATTTGGCGCTTTCCGGATGGACGAGGCGAAATTCAAGGAAGGCGGCTTTTTGGATGTTCTTTTTCGCTTCGTCCTGCGCCGCCTGCGAAAGACCCGGCAATTGAATCATGATGTGGTCTTCGCCGACCGGTTGAATGACCGGCTCGGCCACACCGAGTGTATCCACCCGGCGTCGCAACACTTCGGCCGCTTGCGAAACCAGGCGCAGGCGCTCAGCGGACTGCATGGGTGTTTTATTGCCGTTGGTGTCCGTGTTGACCATGTGGTTGGTGTCCAGGCTGACCAGAAATTCCGTGCCACCTTGCAGGTCCAGGCCAAGCTTGATTTTGCCAGCGGCTTTCTTTTGCAATATATTCAGAATCGCGTAAGTCGGGTGCTCTTCGTTCTTGACGTCGATGTAGGGGAAATAGGGCCGAATATCATTAGTGCCAATCGCCGTCATCAAGTCGCCAAACTGCCGTTGCGGTTCGGGATTGGCCTTTTCCAGCGTTTCAGCCCGGGCCACGATGCGGGTGAAGTTGGTGTCCGTCCTGGCCTGATCGGAGGCTTGGTCCTTGAATTCCTGAACCAGGTCGCGGCTGGTTGGCGGATAAATTTCCCAGATCGACCAGGCGACGAGAAATGCGATAAATGCCCACCAAAATTTAGTGTTCTTCATGAAGAATTAGCTTTTTGTTTCGCCGGAATCGCCGCCGCGCTCGGTCACTTCGGCAACGGCGGATTTGAGGATTTCAAGTTTGGCATCGGCCGAGCGGATGGAAATGCTTTTGTCCTTGATGGACAGGACCAGGCCGAGAATGCCGCTGGTTGTGACGATTTTATCCCCGGCGCGGAGGGCCTTGAGCATGAGGTCCTGTTCCTTGGCCTTTTTGCGTTGGGGCCCGAACACCATCAACCACATAATGACGGCAAAAATAGCCAGATACCCAAACAGCACAATCTTTTGGGCTCTCGGGTCTTGTTGCATCACCTGCTGATCTGCCAGCAGGACGCTTATTCTGTGTAAAGTCATGTTATTTAACTTGAGCCGCTTAATTTATGGGTACAACGGCGATTAGCAAGCACAACTTGCGTTGGTGGGCTCAAAGTTCAAGGTTTAATTAAGTTCGAGGGCGAAGGGAAAACGCCGTTTACGGCACGGGCGAAAGAAGCACGCTCCCGCTGTCGTCCGACCCGAGGAAGTATCCCGCGCCGACATTTTGGTTCTGCAAAACAATGCCATTGACGGGAATCGGGCTGCCGCCTGGATTTTTCACGGTGCCTTTAAACACGCCGGTTGCAGTCCTAAAGGTCAGTTTGTCGCCGCCTGAATCGCTGGCCACATCGGGCAGGCCAAAGGTGACTTGATTGGTGATGCCGAGAGATCCATTGGTCAAGCCGAACAAAAAGGAATTGGCGAGGCCAAAATATTGCAGGTCGCTGGTGTAACTCGATCCGAGAACCACGGCGGTATAGGCGAAACCAGAGGGATAAATTTTTGCCGTGGGCTGGGATTGGAACCAGCTTAACTGGCCGCTGATGCAGTTGGCGTTGTTGTTGGTCAGGGGGAGTGAGCCAAGATAGATGCTATTGGTGTCGTCGCTGGTGAAGAAGAGCCAGCCAAGAATTGAGCCTTTGCCGGCATAGAGTGAAACATAAAATGGCAACTGTCCCTCGCTGCACACGGTGCTGGTGGAGGTGACGGTTGTTCCATCGCCCAGGATGCCACTGAAGCTGACGGCGCCCAACTCGCTTACTGTCACCGCGCCGAAACCGTGGCCGCCGGGTTCGGAAGTGTTAGTGCTGCCCGGAATGACCATGGTATATTTGCCGGCCCAATTCGTGGCTTGATTTGTTCTTGAGTAAACGTTGGGGTAGGCCAAGAGGGGCGCAACCCAGGGAACATTGTTATTGGTGCCTGTGATGTAACCAGTCATCGGGCTGTTGGTCAGCGACAAATCCAAGGCAAGATTCGAAACCATGATGAAACCTTGCCCGCGGGGCCGCGCAATGGACTTGGGCAGCGCCACGCTGACCGTGTTGCTGGGAAAGGGGGCGGGGAATTGTCCGGTATACGGATAAGTCTGGCCTGCCATTTGAACTTTGGCAGTGAAGCTCCCAGTGGTTGACACGGTGGCGGTAAAAGAGCCGGAACTGTTCTCGGCATCGGCGGCAATAAAGGAACTGGCGTTGGTGCTGTCTTCAGCCACGTTGGTGGTGATGACGTAGAACAGACCGTGATAGGTGGTCACGGTGTTTGTAAACGGAGTATTAGTGAAAACGGCCTGCAATACCAAGTTGGAAGATCCAATGGTGAACGTGTACTTGGGGAAGTTCGTTACGACAATGTTATTGCTGGCCCAATAGGCCAGCACCGAGCCTCTGGCCGGAGAGGCGGTAAGGGTATATTGCTTGCCAGCTTGGTACGTCTGCGCTTTGTGACTGGGTAAAATGGTTCCTCTGCCGCTCATGAGGAGGGAAAAACCAGTATCGGCATTCGATGTGCCTGTTCCTAAGACAGTGTTGGTGATCGGGCCGACGATGGTGGCAGCAGCCGCGCTATTGACAATGAGATATTTGAGCGATGGACTAGGCGCGCTTTTATTCCCCAACTGGTCATACGTCACCGCCTCAAAATAATACGGGGTGCCTGGTGGCAAGTTGCTCACTGTCACGGTGGTGTTCGTTCCCGCCGCCGCTATCCAGGGGAAATGGACCCCGTCATTGCCGTAAAGAATTGCGTAACCAGCGATGCTATTGCTGGGGCTGGCGCTCGGATTCCAAGCGAGTGTGACATTTTCCTGGGCCGGTAGCGTCAATGGCCAGAATGCAAGAAGGCCCATGACAAAAATGAGAATTTCCCGGTATCCGGACAACCCTGCAGAACAGTTTTTTGAAAACATTCTTCTCATCGTCGCTTTATGAGCATAACTTTTGCCATAGTACCTATGATTGTCCAGCACAATCGCGTTTGAGTGGCGGGCTTTAATCATCCTGCAGGGCATGTTTCAGCCTGGCGGAAAGGATTTTCTGCGTGGGAACGTAGGTGGCCGCGAATTGGCGGCGATATTCCGCAAAGGTGCCGGCGGCCAGATGCGCCCGGATTTCCCGCATCACCTCCAGGTAAAAATGGGAGTTATGCACGCTGACCATGCGCAACCCAAGTATCTCGTTGACGTTGAGCAAATGCCGTAAATAGGCCCGGCTGAAATGCCGGCAGGCAAAACACGCGCAGTCCTTTTCAATCGGCCCAAAATCCGCCTTCACCGCGCCGCCTTTGATGCTGATGGTTCCGTTGCGAGTGAAGGCCGTGCCGTTGCGCGCCACGCGGGTCGGCAGGACGCAATCGAACATGTCCACCCCGCGGGCTACCAATTCCACCATCTGCGCCGGAGTACCCAGCCCCATGGCGTAGCGCGGCTGACCAGCCGGTAAAAACGGTTCGGTCAATTCAACCGCCTTCATCATTTCGTGTTCCGGCTCGCCCACGCTCACGCCGCCGATGGCGTAACCGTCAAATTCCATCGCAGTCAGTTCCTTTGCGCAACGTTCGCGTAACCCGGCGTCAACCCCGCCTTGGACGATCCCGAAAACCATCTGTCCTTCCGCCCGCGGTTGCTCACGGCATTCCCGCGCCCAAGAAATGGTGCGTTGCACGGCTTCCTGCGCGACTTTGGCCGTGCAATCGTGGGCGGGACATTCATCGAACGCCATGGCGATGTCTGAGCCCAGATGGCGCTGAATCTCCATTGACTCCTTCGGCCCCAGAAACAGCGCCGAACCGTCCAGATGCGAACGAAACTCGACGCCGTGCGCCTTGATCTTGCGAATCTTCGCCAGGCTGAATACTTGAAACCCGCCGCTGTCGGTCAGGATCGGCCCCGGCCAGTTCATAAACCGATGCAGCCCGCCCGCCGCCTTGATGATTTCCATGCCGGGCCGGATGTTGAGATGGTAGGTGTTGCCCAGCAAAATCTGGGTTCCCATTTCGCGCAATTCGCGGGGGTCGAGGGCTTTGACGCTTGCCTGCGTGCCCACTGGCATGAACACAGGTGTCTCAATTTCTCCACGGGTGGTGGTCAGGCGGCCCAAACGGGCTTTCGAGGCCGGGTCAGTCAGGAGCAGATTAAACACGGTGCGGGTGGCGTGTATCATGCCGTCAGTCCCAGCACGATGTCGAAGCGCGCCGCCAGTTCGCCAATGCGTGACTCCTTGATCGGCACAAAATCCGCCGAGACCGACGCCCGCGCTTTCTCATCGCCGAGATCCCGCCAAATGCCGTCCTCGTCATTGGTCGGGAAACCTTTTACGAAAAGCTGGGTGGTCCAGGGTTCCCGGCCTTTCATTTTGATTTTGAAATGGATGTGCGGCGCCCGGCGTCCTGGATAACGCACCGGTTTGATCGTCCGAAAGTAATACTCGCCCGTCGATCCCGTCAAAAACCGCCCAAAACCCTGAAAGTTCGCGTCGTATTTGCTCTGATGGTCCCGGTCGGCCAGATAGACGCCGGTGTGGTCCACTTCCCAAATTTCAATGGTCGCATTCCGAACGGGACTGCCTTTGGCATCGAGCAACCGGCCGCTCAGGTGCGTTATTTCCCCGACAGCCGGAGTAATCGAATCGTTGACAATGATCAAGTCGTTGTCAGTGTCGAGCGGCAGTTTGTAAGGATAGAAAGGCCCTTCCTCGACCCACGTGGTCTTTCGCATGAGTTCCTCGGCAAACAGCCCCGGCACGGCGAACAATCCGGCGGCAAGGGCCGTCTGGCGGATAAATCCGCGCCGCGAAAAGACGCCGGAAGGCGAGCGATGGATGACATGCGTGTTCATAAACTTGAATATAGATTACCGCCAGCGGACGCGGCGTCAATCAATGGTGTTCTGGAAGTTTGCGCGACTGAAGAAATGCCACCAAATCTTCCATTTCTTTGGGAGTCAAAGCTGAAGCGTAAGCAGGCATGTTCACCCCGCCGTTGGCAATACGCAGGATCATTTGGTCCTTGGATAACAGGCTGCCAATCGCGGTCAGGTTCGGCCCGCGCCGGCCTCCAAACTTCTCGATCAAATGACAGTTCAAACACCCCTTGGCAAAAAATAATCGCGCCCCATCAAAGACCGGACCGCTGGCCGTGCCGATGACTTTTTCCGACAGGGGTTCGGCGGCGAAATTGGGTGACCAATTTGAATGTGCGCCAGCCACCCATAACGTTCCAATCATGATGACGATCAGGATTACGGCGGCAATGGACCAAGGTCGTCGTCGTGCGCTCCGCTCGCCGTGATTGAAAACAAACGGCAAAACAATCAATGCAATCCCCGCCAGAAGAGGGCCAAAGATCATGAAGTACTCTTCTGTGCCGTGCGGGAGCAACGCCAAAACCGCGAAATACCAGAGCAAATACCAATCCGGACGCGGGTTGGCGTTCAGGAGGCTCGGATCGGGCGGCTTGCCCAAGACTGGCGGCCCAAGTATCAGAGCCAGCAATGCCATGACTACAATCATTGCCACACAGAAAACCACGTCCCGCCAGGCGGCGTCCGGCCAGAACGGTTTTCCGGTTTTTTCCACCAACTCTTTGTATTCTTGACGGTACGTTTTCGGATCGACCGGCTTGCCCGGGACAGGTGGTTCGGAAATCCCGTGCCGCAGCACCAGCCAGAGGTGCAGCCCGACAAAGGCAAAAACCAGTGCGGGCATGATAAAAACATGGATGACAAAGAACCGGTTCAGAGTCGCGCCGCCCACGGTGTCGCCGCCGAGGGTAAAGCGCGCGAGCCAATCGCCGATCAGCGGCACACGCCCCGCCTGTTCCGCCGCCACCACCACCGACCAGACGGCCGTTTGGTCCCAGCGCAGGAGTTGCCCGGTGAAACCCATGACCAGCGTGAATCCCAACAGCAAAACGCCAGTGGCCCAATTGAGTTCGCGCGGAAACTTGTAGGAGCCAAACAAAAACACCTGCGCCATGTGCAGCCCGACCATCAGGACCATGGCCGATGCCCCGTAGTAGTGCAGACCGCGCAAAAATCGCCCGAACGGGGCCTGGTCCGTGATGAAGTTGAGTGTGGCGTAGGCGTCGTTGGTGGAAGGTATGTAGGCAAAAGCCAGGGCTATTCCACTGATGACCTGAATCATGAAGGCGCACATGGTCGCGCTGCCAAACACATACCACCACCGCGCGTCGCGCGGCACCAGATGACGCAACATCGGCCCTACTGTGCCAGCCAGGCCGGTTCGGTCATCCATCCAGTCCCAAAGGCGTTTTATTATTCGCTTGATCATGCAGATCAGCCCTCACACTTTTGTTATGGGCGTGGGATTCGTTTGGATTTCCACTTTGCCGCTTTTGACCCGCACCGTGTAACGGGGCAGCGGCAGGGGAGGCGGGCCGGCGGCAACCGCGCCGTCTTTGTAGTAGACACCGCCATGACATGGACACATGAAAAGCTCCGCCTGTTCGAGCCAGCGAACCGGACAACCCAGATGGGTGCAATTGACAGAAAACGCGATGAATGTTGTCTGGTCCACCCGGCGCAACCAGGCCGCCGTCTTGGACGCAACGCCCGCCCACGGCAATGCCGCTGCGTCCTGAAACACCACCGCCGTCGTGGAGCCGATTTTGAAGTCATCAACCGCGCCGACCTGCCGCCACACCTCGGGCCGTCGTTTGAAGAGAGGAGCGACAATGAATCCAACCATCGGCACAAGAAGAATCAATGAGCCGAACCCAAAAAGGGCGATGCTCAGCCGCTCGAAGAATTTCCGGCGGGTCAGCTCTTCAGGTGACGTCGCTGTGGCACAAGGCGGTTTTTCAGCGTCGGCGTTCATGGCGAATATCTCCAATCCAGCCGGTCAACGCCACGGCAAATACCACCGCCCCAACTCCGCTGATAATGAGCGAGCTGGCCAGTCCCCAGAGTAAAAAGGTGATTGAGAGCGCTAATGTGGCCGGCCAGGCGGTTGGCTTGGGCAGATGGCCAGCGGGCGGCTTTTGCCATTCGTCGGATGGCGCGAGGGGTTCTTCTTCCATTATGAAATACTTTCCGGAGTGCCGGCGGGGAACATTCCCACTTCGGGCATTCCATACCAGCGCGCCATCAGTCCCAGGATGCCGCAAATATAAATCAGGCAGCCCGGCACCCACATCAAAAGCCCCCCCACACGCTGGTCCACAGGCGAGGTGAACTGCCAATCGTTGAGCAAGCCGGGCAAAACTGTGGCCAAGTAAAGGCCCGGCGGCGCGAAGGTGATGATGATGCCCAGAACAGTGCAGCCCAGGCATGCTGTAAAAAGATAGACGATTCCCAACAAGGGCGGCAATCGCTGGAGGGTGAAAGGTCCAACAATCGGCCACCAGAAAGCAGTCCCCAGCAGCAATAGCGACAGAGATTGAAATTCGTGAAGCGTCGGGTTGCGGACGGCAGCATTGCATAACGCCGGGGCATGCCAGATCCACATTGCGCCCGTTCCGAGGAACCATGTTATGACCGGTCGTTTCAGAATCCAGCCGACGGGCCGCCAGACATGGCGGGCTTCCAAGCCCGCCGGATCTGAAACCGGAAGGCTGAGCAGGATGAGCGCAGGAATGACAAGTTGAAGGAGCAAATGTTGTCCCATGTGCACGCTGAAAGAATAATTGCCCGCCAGCCAGGCCGGCGGCAACGGTACAGCGATGCCAAGAAGTATCAGCGCCCCCAGGAAAAACGCCACCCGTGAAGTTCGGAAGAATGCATTCATAAGAGCGGCCGCAGATAAACCACGGAAAAAACGGCAATCCAGACGATGTCCACAAAATGCCAATACAAGCCAATTGATTTGACTGCTGCTGACGACGTGCGGAATTCACCCAAGACCGCCAGTCTCAGCAAAATCAGCAGCGCGATCAATCCCACACAAACGTGCAAACCATGAAAACCGGTCAGGGTAAAAAAAGCGGTGGCAAACAAGCTCGAATTAACCACGACTCCGGTATGAAAAAGATGGGCATATTCCCGGCCCTGGCCGATCATGAATATTGCGCCCAGCACCACCGTGGCCGCCAACCAGCGGTGAAAGGAACCATGCTGGCCGCGATGCAGCAACTTCTCCGCGCGCCAGAAGGTCACGCTGCTGGCCAGCAGGCACAGTGTGTATATTCCCGTTTTGCGCGCATCCAGAACGACGGTGTTGCCGCCGGAGGGAGCGAGAACAGTATAGTACAAATAAGCCAGAATGAGCATGACAAAGAAAACCGACTCCGACGCCAGGAATGAAAGCACGCCCACGGCATTTTTCTCGATAAGCCGTTCCTGTGGCTGAACCGGCGCGGCGTTTTTTTCGTCTCGATTTTCCGGATGCCCCAAGTCCCACAACGGGCGCCGTCCGCGGATGGGCGGAAGCCATTTGAAATTATCAACGGGCGGCGGCGAGGTTGTGGCCCATTCCAGGGTCCAGGCGTTCCAGGGATTATTCCCCGCCAACTTTCCATTGCGCAGGCTGGAAAACATGTTCCAGAGCAGCACGAGCACGGAAATTCCCATAATGAATGCTCCAATGGTTGACACCATGTTCCACAACGTCCAGTAGGGCAGGTTCGGGTAGGTATAGACCCGCCGCGGCATGCCCAGCAAACCGAGAAAATGTTGCACAAAAAAGGTCATATTGAATCCAATGACCATCAGCCAAAAATGGGCGCGGCCCCATTTCTCCGAGAGCATGCGGCCGCTCATTTTCGGAAACCAATAGTAGAGAGCGGCAAACACTCCAAACATTGACCCGCCAAAAAGCACGTAATGAAAGTGCGCCACCAGGTAATACGAATCGGTCACCTGCCAGTCGATGGGCGCGGCGGCGAAGGTGATGCCGCTCAGACCACCAATGACGAATTGGATGAGAAAAGCTGTGGCAAACATCATGGCCGTGGTAAAGCGGATCGATCCGCCCCACATCGTGGCGGTCCAGTTGAATATTTTCACCCCGGTGGGAATGGCGATCAACATGCTGCTCCCCGCAAAAAACAAATCGGATACGTGACCCAGCCCAACGGCAAACATGTGGTGCGCCCATACTCCAAAACTCAGCAGGCCAATGGCGACAGTCGAAGCCGCCACAAACTCGTATCCAAATATGGGTTTGCGCGAAAAAACCGGGATCACTTCCGAAATCATGCCAAAGGCCGGCAGCGCCATGATATACACCTCTGGATGGCCGAAGGCCCAAAAGAAGTGCTGCCAGAGCACTGCGGAGCCACCATTGGCCGGGAGGAAAAATGCCGCATTTAACTGCCGGTCGATCAGCAGCATGATGATGGCGGCATTCAAGGCCGGAAACGATAAAATGATCAGGAAGGCAGTGATCAGGTTCATCCAGACAAACAGGGGCAACCGGCGGATGGACAGGCCCGGCGCGCGCAGGGTCAGGATGGTGGCAATGAGATTTACGGAAGTTGCGACAGACCCAACTCCCAACACCAGCAACGCCAGCACCCAATAGTCCAGGCCTTGGGTGGAATTGAAAGGCGTTTCCGTCAAGGGCGCGGCACTAAACCATCCTGCCGCCGGCGCTCCGCCTGCCACCATGCTGAAATGCAGCAACAGTCCGCCGAATGGCAGCATCCAAAAACTCATGGCATTCAGCCGCGGGAACGCCATGTCACGCGCCCCAATCATCAGCGGCACGAAATAATTCGCGAATCCAATCAGAGTTGGCATCACGACTAAAAATATCATCGTTGTGCCGTGCATGGTGAATATCTGGTTAAACATGTCGGGCGAAAGGAACGTGTTATTTGGCACTGCCAATTGAATGCGGATCAAAAGCGCCTCCACCCCACCCACCGCAAAAAAGAACAGCGCCGTCAGCATGTACATGATGCCGATGCGTTTGTGGTCCACCGTCGCCACCCAACTGAACCATCCCCGCTCAGCGCTTTCGTGCGCCAAGGTATCGACGAGAAGGGGAGTGGGCAGGGTCGCTTTCATTTTGTTGTCTCGAAAAAGTTGGCCAAATCATGCGCCTGTTGGTCGGTGAGGTTGAAATTGGGCATCAGGCAGGCGGGCTTGATGGTTTGCGGGTTTTTCAACCAGCGCACCAGATTGTCCGGCGTGTTGTCCATCACGCCTGCGCCCAGCGTTTGGCGTCCGGCCAGGTGCGTCAAATCGGGACCGGCCGTTCCATTGGTCGAAATGCCGGATAGAGCGTGGCAATTTATGCAGGCGAATTGTTGGAAAATCTTTCGACTGCGCCCGGCGGCCCCGTCTTCACTCGCCAGCACGGGCTGGAGTTGTTGACGGGTCCACGATGCGAATGTCGCTGCCGGCTCGGCGATGACCAAAAATCGCATCCAGGCATGTTGCGCCCCGCAAAATTCCGCGCACGCTCCCAGATAGGTTCCAGGTTGATCGGCTTCCAGCCAGATTTCATTCGGGTGGCCCGGCACGGCGTGAATTTTGCGCCCCAATTGCGGCACCCAAAAATCGTGGATGACATCCGCCGATTCGAGGCGGACCAGCATCGGGGTGCCCGTCGGAATATGAATCTCATTCGCGGCATGGACGCCTTTCGCCGGATAGCGCACATCCCACCACCATTGGTGGGCGGTGACAATCAAATCCGGTTCCCGGTTTGCGGCCGGGTCCGAACTGCTCATCACCCGCGCGGTCAGGCTAAAAATGAAAACAATGATGGCAAACGGAATGGCCGTCCATGCCACCTCCAGCTTGCGATGGCCCATGATCTGTTCAGGCTCCGGTGCGCCTGCCTTTTCCCGGCAACGCCACACGCAGTAGCCAACGGATACGGTCACGATGACCAGAATGATCGCGCAAACAAGCAGAACTGCGACAAACAATCCAGAGATTGCCCCCGCTTGCGGCGACATCGGATGGAAAATTGGGCCAAAACCAATTTGCATTTCAATTCCTGACAGGCTGATTGTTACGCTACCGCCAAGGATAACTGAACCGACGAAGCTCATACTGCCACACGACATGACAATTGCAATGCTTCCCTTTATAACCCGTTAAAATCGCGTCACCCGTCTGGATGCAGCCTGAGCAAACACCTTGGGCCATCACGCCCAGCTGACCGTGCGCCATCACATTATGCAGGCGGCGGCGACCGTATCCATTTTTCGCTCTTCTGGTTGTAATTTCATGGAAACGACCCTATATTCCACCTGCACCCAAGAATGAACACGAGCCGTCCATCTCACCGTGGCTTTACTTTGATCGAATTATTGGTTGTTATCGCCATTATCGCGATCCTGGCTGCGATGTTGTTGCCTGCCTTGGCCAATTCAAAAATACAGGCCAAGCAATTAACTTGCACAACCAACAAACGGCAACTCCAAATAGCCTGGCTTATGTATGCGGGCGATTACAACGATAGTATGCCGACCTGCGGAGCCACCTCCCAAGAGAACGATTACGGCTGGGTCAGCGGGTGGATGCCAAACGGCGTTGACGCGACCAATTACAACTTGCTGCAAGGCACCAATTCGGTCCTCTGGCCCTACAACACCTCTGTCGGCCTTTACAAATGCCCTGCTGATACCACCATGGTTACTGTCTATGGTTACGGGACTGGCCTCAACGGTACGACCCTTCCCTGGGTGCGCAGCATCTCGATGAATGGCTGGCTCAATGGCGACGCCAATAGTCTCAATTCAAGCCATCCGGAGATTATCACCTATCACAAGACGAAGGACCTTGTCCGGCCGGGGCCGGCGCAGACTTTTGTATTTACGGATGAGATGCCGGCCACCCTTGATGACGACTATTTTGAATTGCTGGTCACCCAGCCGGACAATTGGGGAGCTTGGCCGGGAATATGGCACAACGGAGGTGATTGTTTATCGTTTGCGGATGGGCATGCCGAGTACCATCGGTGGGTCGATGCCAACACGTTGTCGATGAAAGGCGCTACTGCCGCCTATCCCAACGATCCGGCCGGCCCGAGTCCTAACGACGTTTATTGGGCTGAGCTTCACGCCACGGCCCTGGTTGATCCCGCCGCTCCATATCCCCCGACACCCTGACCGCAATTATCGAGCGAAGATTTGGCGGATGACGTCTTCGATGGGGACCTCCTGAATGTCGATGTCGTTGACGGGCAGTTCGTCCAAAAGCCGTTTGCAAACGGCGATGACGTGGTCGCGTTTGACTTTGAGCTGGATGCGATTGGAGGTTTGCTGGAGGACTTCGCCGAACTGGCGCAGATCGACAGTCGGGAAATTAGTTCCGGTCAGCCAGGAGATGCTTACGATTTTGAAATCGGCAAAGCGATCAATGATTTCGCTGAGACGGCCGTCGAAGAAAATTTTTCCTTTGTCGATAATGATGACGCGCCGGCAAAGTTCCTGTATGTCGGTCATGTAATGGCTGGTCAGGACTATGGTAATTTTTTGCCGGGCATTGTAGTCACGCAGGAATTCGCGCACGATTTTTTGCGAGACAACGTCCAGGCCGATGGTCGGTTCGTCCAGGAACAAAACTTTTGGCTGATGGAGCAGGGCGGCAATCAGCTCCATTTTCATGCGTTCGCCCAGTGAGAGCTCGCGCACCATGACGTCCAGCTTGTCCTTGACGTCGAGGAGTTCGGTCAATTCGGCCACGGTGCGTTCGAAGGCAGGGGAGGGGATGCCATAGATTTTGCTGTTTAGTTCGAGGGATTCGCGGGCCGGAAGGTCCCACCAAAGCTGGTTCTTCTGGCCGAGCAACAGGGCGAATTGGCGGCGGTAGCCGTCGTCGCGTTGCCAGGGGACGTAGCCTAGCACTCGGGCCGAGCCTGCGGTGGGGTGGAGCAAGCCGGAGAGCATCTTGAGAGTGGTCGTCTTGCCCGCGCCGTTGGGGCCGAGAAAGCCGACGAGTTCCCCTTCCTCAATGGCGAAGCTGACTTGATCGACGGCTACGGTCTGTTCATAGCGGCGATGAAAAAGGCCGCGCACCGCGCCGGCAAAGCCCGGTTCCTTTTTGTACGTCCGAAAAGCTTTGGTCAAACCATGGACTTCGATCAGGGACATTTCGAAGATGGCGCCGTGCGGCGCTACCGGAGCAATTGTTTTTCCAGATAAAGGACGGCCTGGCGGACGGTGGCATCGACTTCCATGCGGTCCTTGACCAGGCGGCAGGCGTGCAAAACGGTGCCGTGATCGCGTCCGCCAAAGGCTTCGCCGATGGTGTTGAGGGAGCTTTCCGTCATTTGCCGGGAGAGGAACATGGCTACCTGCCGGGGAAAGGCGATGTTTTCCGGACGGCGTTTGCTGGTCATGTCAGCCAGGCGAATGTCATAATGTTCCGCCACTTTTTTCTGGATGGAATCGATGTTGACCGTGTAACGGCCTTCCTCGTGCAGCACTTCGCGCAGCAAACCTTCGACCACTGTCAGCGTCAGCTTTTTGCCGGTGAGGGAAGCAAAGGAGGCGACGCGAATCAAAGCCCCTTCCAGGCGGCGGATGTTGGTGCGAATGCGGTTGGCCAGAAAATGGACGACTTCGTCCGGCAATTCGACTCCCATGGCCTTTTCCTTTTTGCGCAAAATGGCCATGCGCGTTTCGACATCGGGCGGCTGCATTTCCGTGACCAGTCCCCACTCGAAACGGGAGACGAGCCGGTGCTCGAGATTTTGGATTTCGGCGGCGGGCCGGTCGCAGGTCAGGACAATTTGTTTATGGCCTTCGTGCAGGGCGTTGAAGGTGTGGAAAAATTCCTCCTGAATGCGTTCCTTGCCGGCCAGAAATTGGATGTCGTCGATCAGCAGGACATCGGCCTGGCGATGTTTGCGGCGGAAGCGGACGAGCTGATTGTTTTGAATGGCGTCAATGTATTCGTTGGTGAATTTTTCGGAGGAAAGATAAGTGACGCGCGCACCTTTTTTGGTGCCGCCAATGTACTGGCCAATGGCATGGAGCAGGTGCGTTTTGCCCAAGCCCACCCCGCCATAGAGAAAGAGCGGATTGTAGGATTTGCCGGGTGCTTGCGAAACAGCCATGGCGGCGGCATGGGCGTGGTTGTTGTTTTCACCCACGACAAAGGATTCAAACGTGTTCTTGGGATTGAAGGCGATTTCGCCCCGGACGGGAGCATTGCGTTCAACCGGTTCGGCGTCCGGTTTGGCTTTGGTTTTGTGATCGCTGCCGGGCGCGCCCAATGTGCTGCCGGCGGCATTGACGTGAAATTTGACTTTAAGATTCTGGCCGGAGGCCTGCGCCAGAACGTCGCTGATTAATCCCAGGTAGTTGTCCTTAAGCCAGACTTCGCAAAAATCATTCGCTACTTCCAGGACCAGTGTCTCCCCTTCCAAGGCCACGGCCCTGATCGGCAGGAACCACAGATTATAGATGTCTGTGTTCAACATGGTGCGCAGTAATTGCTGCGCTCCACCCCAAATCTTCTCGGCGGATGTTTGCATTTTAATTTAGCCCAAACCCCTGATTTTCAACATTTATTCACCGGCAACATTCCGAAGTCCCTTACTAGGTCCCAGCCATGCCTCGATAACCGCTGCTCAAGCGAATTTTGCGCCTGGAAAAGCGGCCTCGCGCCACTTGATTGAACAACCCCTGTGAAATAGGGGTTAAGCATCTGAATTTCAACGACTTGCAGCCTGAACATATTGTCAATCATTTTATATCGCGTGCCGTGCCTGGAACGGGTCAGTTTGTTCAAGCTGGCAGTGATTGTTTTAGACAAAAAGAGCCAGTCTGACGAGCACAACATATTACTTCTTATTCACGAGTTATTCACAATGCAGAAAACCCTTTAAAATCAATGTTTCCATGTGGGTTTAGTCAGCAATAAATCACTGCCCGCGGCAGGCTTTTTGGCCAATTTGTTAAACGTCATAGTATAAATAAAATTCGTAGGGATGAGGTCGCAAACGCAGGGCGTCGGCTTCCTTCCGTTTGTGGCTGATCCACATTTCCAGGAAATCTGCGGTGAACACATCTCCTTTTAGCAGGAACGCGTGATCTTTTTCCAGACAATCCAGCGCTTCGGCCAAACTGCCCGGGACTTGCGGCACTTTGGCCAGTTCCGCCGGCGGCAGTTCATACATGTTCTTGTCCATCGGTTCCCCGGGTTTGATCTTGTTCAATACCCCGTCCAACCCCGCCATCAGCAGCGCCGTGTAACACAGATATGGGTTGGCCGAGGGGTCTGGTGGCCGATACTCGATTCTCTTGGCTTTCGGGCTTTCGCTGAAGGTCGGGATGCGGATGGCTGCGCTGCGATTGCGCGCGCTGTAAGCCAGGTTGACCGGCGCTTCAAATCCAGGCACGAGCCGCTTGTAGGAGTTGGTGGTCGGGCTGCACAACCCGCACAGCGCCTTGGCATGCTTCAATATCCCCCCGATGTAATACAGCGCCATCTGGCTCAGGCCGGCGTATTCCTTGCCGGCAAACAACGGCTTGCCGCCTTTCCACAAACTTTGGTGCGTGTGCATGCCGGAGCCGTTGTCCCCGTAGAGCGGTTTGGGCATGAAAGTCGCCGTCTTGCCGTGCCGCCGCGCCACGTTCCGCACCACGTACTTGTAAAGCATCATGTTGTCGGCTGTCTTCACCAGTGTGTCAAACCGAAAGTCTATCTCAGCCTGCCCGCCGGTCGCCACTTCGTGGTGCTGGCGCTCAATTTTGATGCCCAGTTGCTCCATGACCAGGCACATCTCCGTGCGGATGTCCTGTTGCGTGTCGTTGGGCGCCACGGGGAAGTAACCTTCCTTGTGCCGGATTTTATAGCCCAGGTTCGGCCCTTCCTCCCGCCCCGTGTTCCAGACCGCCTCCTCCGAATCGACTGAATAAAATGTGCCGTTGGATTTGGCGTCAAACTGCACGTTGTCGAAGATGAAGAATTCCGCCTCGGGCCCGAACACGGCCGTATCGGCCACGCCGGTCGATTGCAAATATTTCTCGCCGCGCTGGGCGATGCCGCGCGGGTCGCGATTGTAGGCTTCCTTGGTGCCGGTTTCGGCGATGGTGCAGGTGACCGACAGGGTCGGCACACTGCAGAACGGATCGATGAAGGCCGTGGCCGGATCGGGCATGGCCAGCATGTCTGAAGCCTCAATGGATTTCCAGCCGCGAATGGACGACCCGTCAAAACCAAAACCGTCGCTGAAAACGTCCTCGGTCAGTTCCCCGATGGGAACGCTGAAATGCTGCCAGGTGCCGAAAGTATCAACAAATTTTACATCAACCATTTTGGCCCCTTGTTTGCGGGCTGAATCTATAACACTTTTTGGGGTGCTCATGACTTCAATTGTTAAATATTAATTTGTATCTACAGACAAATGTCCCCGCCATGAAAAGACACGGCGGGGATTAAAATTCAAATTGCTTCGTCGCCGGATTCTTCGGTGCGGATACGAATGGCGGTTTCGATGTTGCTGACAAAAACTTTGCCGTCGCCGATCTTGCCCGTTCGAGCCGCTTGCACAATGGCTTCGACGGCTTGCTGGATCAGGGCATCGGGCAGGACGATCTCGATCTTGATTTTAGGGAGAAAATCGACCGTGTATTCGCTGCCGCGGTAAATTTCTGTGTGGCCCTTTTGACGGCCAAAGCCCTTCACTTCGGAAACAGTCAGGCCCTGCACACCCACCGCGGCCAACGCCTCTTTAACTTCCTCGAGTTTGAACGGTTTAATGATGGCGTCAATTTTCTTCATGGACTAAGTGTTTCGCAACGCGAATATTAACAACCGTGAAACGGGTGTAAACAGGAATCTGAAAAAAAATGAATTTTTGATTTTTGTTGAACAAATTTTTTTAAAAATAGTCTATTGACATTAGAAGCAAATTGTGGTTTTCTAGTGGCGGATTAGCACAATAAGAATTTTAGGGCAAAACTGGTTTTATTTGTTCTTTGTTTGCCCGCAGTATTTCGGTTGTTTGTGTTGTACAGCAGCAACCGGAAGTCCCCTAATCCTACAGGTGTACTAAATTCGAAAATTCCCCGGGCTTTTTGGTCACCCTCTGACCACTAAGCCCGGTTTTTTTATTTTTTCGGGATGTAGCGGCCCCATGCCATGGCTCCAACTGGCCCTCCGACGACAGTATTTTCTCCTGGCGGCTCTTTTTTGTGCGGTTTTTGGCCTGAGCGGGTGCTATGGATACAACAATGGTAGAGGATAAGGAATTGATTTGCCAATACGCGTCCCAACGCTCGGAAGCGGCTTTTGCGGAATTGGTGCGCCGCCACCTCAAAATGGTTTATGCGGCGGCGTTGCGGCAGGTCAACGGTGATTTCCACCTTGCCGAAGATGTCGCGCAATCGGTTTTCACCGATCTGGCCCGAAAAGCCGGGAGGCTTCAGAGCCACACTTCCATCGCCGGCTGGCTTTATGCCAGCACGCGCTTTACCGCAGCCAATGCTGTTCGCGCGGAAGCGCGGCGGCGCGTGCGCGAACAAACTGTTGCTGCCATGAACGAAATCCACTCAAACACCGGCGCGGACTGGAATGAATTGCGGCCAATCATCGATGAGGCGCTGGGCAAGTTGGAGGACACCGACCGCGAGGCCATCGTCCTGCGCTATTTCGAGTCCATGGAGTTTTCGCTGGTCGGCACGGCGCTGGGAGTGAGTGCAAGCGGGGCGCGCATGAGGGTGGAGCGGGCTTTGGAAAAACTCCGGGGCATTCTGCAAAGGAGCGGACTGTCCACCACGAACGCGGCGTTGGCCGAAGCGCTAACGGAATCATCGGCCGTGGCGGTGCCAATCCACCTTGCGGCGGGAATTACCAGCGCGGCCCTGACGCAGGGGGCTGCAACGGCTGCCGGCTCCGCGACCTCCATTCTAAAATTAATCATCATGAAAAAAATTACCTTGGTAACAATCGCAGTGCTGGCCGTCTCAATGGTCACGGTGGTGATCGTCAAAACCGCACAGCAATCGCCGCCGCGAACTGCTGCGGGAAGTTTGGCGGATTGGCTGAAAGAAGAGCCGGGGGTTAAGAAAGTCGGGGCGAAGATCCACGTGACGCTCGCCTCGGAGGAAACGGTGATGACGGGTGGTTGGTCGCTTAAAGATGGAAACCGCGTTTTTGTTTTCATCACTCCGATATGGATTGATGCCAAAGGGGGCAGGGTTCAATCCCCACAGGGGGCTCAGCCGCAGGTTCTCATTGATGTAAAATTTGTCGAAGGACCCGAACAAGATTTTGTGAAACTTGGATTAAAACATCTGTTTGTCGCGCAAAACGAAAGCACAATGACGACGAAGTATTCATCCGCCCAATTCCGGTCTCTCATGGACTCACTGAAAACCGACACTGACACTGACATGCTTTCCGCTCCGCGTTTGGTCACATTGACTGGACGCCAGAGCACTGTGGCTGCCACGGCTGAGCAAATGATTGCCGGAAAAACCCAAACCATTGGTCCGCGTGTTGATTTGTTTTCTTCGGTCGCCTCAGATGGCATATCCGTGGACCTTGACGCAAAGGTACTTTTGACAGAGGCTGCCGGGCATTGAGTTAGCGGCACATATTTCTTCCTTTTACCTCTAGCGGCCGGGCAAAAACTTCCCTGCTATCGGCCATTTTTCGGCCCTTCGGAAAATATTGACCTGCCGAAACCCCAGTAAATAAACGGGTTACATCACTTGTGCCGTCTCTCGTCCAAAGATGGCAACACTTCTGCTAAGCACACCCATTGACTGTCAAGTGATATGAAATCATTAATGCTTATCGGCGGGTTTTTGGGGTTCGCTTTAGGGATCACTTTCAGTTTGATCCAGAGAGAGTCATTGCAGGCGTGCCTGGGGCACGGCTGTCTGGCGGCATTGCTTGCCGGCTTGCTGCTGTCTTGCTGGGGCCTGGCTTGCAGAAAAAATCGGGCAGACGTCGCGTCTGATCGTCAAAATGTCTCCGAACCGTTGCTCTCCACCTCAACTCATCCCAATACCTCCAAATCATGAACGACACACTTTGCGCTCCGTCCCCGGCTCCCTTGACAGCGGAGCAACGCCGTTCCCACCAAACCAAAATGTGGCGCCGTTATTCCCGCTCCGGCCCCGGCAGCGCGTTGGAAAACAGCCTGGTGGAGGAATACCTTCCCCTGGTCAAGACTGTGGTTGGGCGCCTGGCCATGACATTGCCCTCCCATGTCAACAGTGATGATCTTTACAGCGCCGGCCTGGTCGGCCTGCTCAATGCCATGCGTCGCTTCAACCCGGACAACGGCACTTCCTTTGAAACCTACGCCCGGGTGCGAATCCGCGGCGCTGTCTTCGATGAATTGCGCCGTCTTGATTGGGTCCCGCGCTCGGTGCATGAGAAAGCCAAAAAAATCGAGAAAGTGATGCAGGAATTGACCCAGCGTACCGGTTCCATTCCAACCGAAGCCGCCATGGCCAAGGCCCTCGGCATTTCGGTGCCGGACTACGAGGAATTGCTCGAAGAAATCCGTCCCACCACCTACGTCTGCCTCGATGCCACCCACGGCGCCAACGATGAGCATGGCGGGTTGATTTATGAAGTCATAGCCGACGATTCCCAGACCAACCCGGAAGAACGCACCGCCTTGCGGGAATTGACGCAGTTGATCCAGAAACGCCTGCACCAGTTGCCGGAAGTGCAACGCAAGGTCCTGGGCCTTTATTATTTTGAAGATTTGCGCTTGCGCGAAATTGCCGAAGCTTTTGGCGTGACCGAATCGCGCATCTGCCAGATTCATTCCCAAGCCATCCTCGCCATCAAATCGCTCCTGAAAAAGGAAGACCCGGAGACCTTTCAGTGCGCTTCCTGAAGTCGTTTATTTGCTGATGCCCCGCTCGCTCTGGCGGACAAACTCAACCAGGTGGCGCAGTTCCGCCAGGGGCGGCAGTTCGGCTTCGATCCGGGCCAAGGCGTTGGGAGTGGACAGCTTCTCGCGAAATAGAATTTTGTAGGCTTGCTTGAGCGCCGTTTGCGCTTCCTTCGATACTCCCTTGCGCTCCAGCCCGACTTTGTTGGTCATCCGCACCTCGGCCGGATTGCCGTCAGCCACCATGTAGGGCGGTATGTCCTGGGTGACTTTCGCACAACCGCCGATAATCGCCAGTCGGCCAATGCGGCAGAATTGATGCACCGCCGCCAGCCCGCCGATGATGGCATGGTCCTCCACCGTGATATGCCCGGCCAGCGTCGCCACGTTGGACATGATGATGTGATCTCCCAGCGTGACGTTATGCGCAATATGGCTGTAGGCCAGGATATGATTGTGCGAGCCGACAATCGTGACCTCGCCGTCGCTGGTCGCGCTGTTAATCGTCACATATTCCCGGAATGTGTTATGGCTTCCGATCTGGGTGCGCGTGATGCCGCCCTTCCATTTCAAGTCCTGCGTTTTCAGGCCGATGCTGGCGAAGGGGAAAATTTCATTCTCCTCGCCCAGCGCAGTGTGGCCGTCTATCACCACATGGGAATGCAGCCGGCAACGGGCGCCCAGCGCCACATTTTCGCCAATGACGCAGTAGGGCCCGATGACGCAGTCCGCGCCAATGCGCGCGCTGGGATGAATGACCGCCGTGGCGTGGATGGAGTTCATTTTATTTCCTGTCAAACAAAATAAAAGTCACTTCCGCCTCGCTCACCGTTTCGCCGTTGACCGAGCAGACCCCCTTGGCCTTGCCGATCTTGCCGCGCGACTTGATCAACTCCACCGAGATGACCAGTGTGTCCCCCGGCCGCACCGGCTTGCGCCAGCGCACGCTCTCGGCGGACATGAAGTAGGCCAGTTTGCCAAAATTTTCCGCCTGCCGCAGCATCATCACCCCGGCGACCTGGGCGATGGCTTCCAATTGCAGGACGCCGGGCATGATCGGGTGGTTGGGGAAA
>Ga0206860_10086_pt1 | contig 24628 bp, 19 predicted proteins | sample Alteio_BWOrgCont_44_FD_152624 | JGI IMG/M metagenome (GOLD analysis project Ga0206860, IMG submission 152624) | Enriched cells from forest soil in Barre Woods Harvard Forest LTER site, Petersham, Massachusetts, United States -... | ecosystem: Environmental > Terrestrial > Soil > Temperate forest >...
GGTCATTGGGCGTCAGATTTTTGTGGCCGATCAACAGGATTTCTTGATGATCATTCGTTCACGCGCACCTCTACGGCTTGGTTTGGCCGGCGGTGGCTCCGATGTGTCGCCTTTCTGCGACCGCTTTGGCGGCTTTGTGCTCAACGCTACCATTGACGCCAACGCCTGCTGTCATCTCACTCCCACTAACGATGGAACGGTTGAGTTTGAGGCACTTGATCGGGATGTCCGGTTTCACTCGGCAACGGGGGCAACTTTCCCGCTCGTCGAACCGCTGCTTTTGCATAAGGCCGTTCATAATCGGATCGTTACCGCTTACAACGACGGGCGTCCGCTCTCCCTCAAGCTGAGCACATATTCGGATGCGCCCGTCGGCTCCGGGCTTGGCGCTTCCTCGACCTTGGTCGTGGCCATCCTGCGGGCTTATGCCGAATGGTTGAAGCTGCCGCTGGGCGAATACGATCTGGCGCGGCTCGCGTTTGAGATCGAACGCACCGATGCCGGACTGTTAGGCGGGCGGCAGGATCAATATGCGGCCGCCTTCGGCGGTTTCAATTTTATGGAGTTCTACGCCGAGAACCGGGTTATTGTGAATCCGCTGCGGATTCGAGCCAGCATCGCCCACGAACTGGAAAGCTCGATGGTGCTCTATTACACCGGCGTCTCCCGCGAATCGGCGGGCGTCATTCAGGAACAAAGGACCCGCATCGAGGAGATGAATGAGCACGCCATCGCGGCGACAATGGAATTGAAGAATGATTCGTTGGCGATGAAGGAAGCGCTCTTGAAGGCCAATATCCGCGAGGTGGCCCGTGTGCTGGGCCGGTCTTGGGAAGCAAAAAAGAAGCTCGCCAGCAGCATCACCAGCCCGGCCATCGAACTGGCTTACGAAGCCGCCATGCGCGCCGGTGCTTATTCGGGCCGGATTTCTGGTGCGGGCGGCGGCGGCTTCATTATCTTCATGATGGATCCTGTCCGGCGCTATGACGTTATCAAGTCCCTGAAAATCTGCGGCGGCCAGATCATGCCCTTCCATTTTTCTGAAAATGGCGCTCATGCGTGGAACGTGAATTACTTATGAACCCGGTGACCCAGGCCGTTGTTCTTGTGGGTGGACGTGGCACGCGCCTTGGCGAGGTGACGCGCACTATTCCCAAGCCGATGCTGCCGGTCGGAGGAAGGCCCTTTCTCGAATACCTGGTGCATTTGCTGCTCCGCGAGGGCTTCACCCGTGTGCTCTTTTGTACGAGCCATCTATCGAAGGTAGTGCGGGATCACTTTGGCGACGGTGGCAGGTTTGGCATTGCGACCGTTTACACACAAGAGCCGCAGCCTCTGGGCACTGGCGGGGCGCTCCGGTTTGCGCATGAACATCTCGATGAGCAATTTCTTGTGCTGAACGGCGACACCATTTTTGACATCCCGATGCGGCGATTGCCGGAATTACTACAGCGACATCCAACGGCCACAGCAGCCATGGCTTTGCGTCGTGTGGACGATGTGGCGCGTTATGGGAGTGTGCGGCTAAAGAAGGATTTCGTAGCGGCTTTTGAAGAGAAAGGCCGCTCCGGGCCAGGCTGGATTAATGGCGGGATTTATTGTCTTAAGCGGGAGGCGCTGGCCTTGCTATCGGCGGGGGAATCTTCCCTCGAACGTGACTTATTCCCGGTTCTCGCAGCGAACGGACTGCTGTGCGCACAAAGCTGCGACGGCTACTTCCTCGACATTGGTCTGCCGCAAACACTGGCATGCGCCCAGGTTGAACTGCCGGTGCGCTTTCCATTGGACCCGAACCCTCTGGCAGGCCAAACGGAATCTTGAGAACTGCCATCCAGGATTTCACCAAACGCCACTTCCACGCCGGACGCGGAGGCCGGGCGAAGCTGGCCATGTCAACCAGCCTGATCGCCCGCGTGGTCGGCGTGGTGGTCAGCCTCGTGAACGTGCCGGTGGCAGTTCACTACCTGGGCAACGAAGGCTACGGTCTCCTGACGGTCATCGTGAGTGTGGTGGGGTGGATTCAATTTTCAAACCTCGGGCTGGGTTTGGGGCTGCAAAACACGCTCACCGAACAGACGGCGCTCGGCAACAAACAGGCCCAGCGTGAATTGGTCAGCACGACCTTCTTTGCCATGGTCGGGATTGGCCTGTTGCTCGCGTTGCTGACTTTGGTCCTGTTTCCGCATGTGAACTGGTTGTCCCTGTTTCCGGCCCGCAGCGCCAGGTTTGCGGTTGAAATTCCTCGCGCGGTGGCGCTCGCGCTCACCTGTTTTATTCTCTCCCTGACGTGGGGTTTCATCCAACCCATCTATGCCGCGCGGCAGGAACTGCACCTTTTCTATTTACAGGGCTTGCTTGCAAACATGGCGTCACTGGCCGCCTTGTGCGTTGCGGTGAAACTGGATACGGGGCTGCTGGGAGTTGCCGTAGCCAACATCGGGGTTAATGCGGTATTTGCGGCCGGCTTTGCTCTGTGGACCGTCTTTGGGCGCGGCATACCAGAGATTCACCCTTCGTGGAGATTTGTCCGGCGTTCCGCCGCCGGGATTGTCTTGCGGACGGGCCTGGGATTTTTGGTGCTACAGATTTGCGTCATTGGAATCTCGCAGTGCGATGCGTTTCTGATTGCCCAGTTTTTGTCTGCTGACCGAGTGACGCCTTATTCGGTCGGCCAACGAGTGTTTGCTCAGGTAGTGGGCCTGGTTGGAGTGCTAATTACTCCGCTTTGGCCGGCGTTCGGACATGCGAAAGCGCTCGGCGACGCACATTGGATTCGGCGCATCTATTGGCGCATCAATGGCTATTTTCTGGCTTTGTATCTCGGGGTTTTTCTCCTCATGGCATTTTTCGGACATTACTTGCTCGGCCTTTGGGTTGGAGCCTCCTCCGCGCCACCCACTCTGCTCATTTGTGCCATTGGAGCGAATTACCTGATCATGCAATGGACCAACAATCATTCCATTTTCCTCAACGGACTCGGGATTGTCCGCAAACAAGTCCCGATTTTTCTGGCGCAATCGTGCCTGGCGCTGTCACTTAATATATTTTTTATTCGGAAATTTGGGCCCATCGGTCTATGTCTGGGAGGAGGTTTGTCCTACTTGCTGGTCAGTGGATGGCTCTTGCCCCTGGCATTTCACCAAGGACTGGCACGGATCAAGGCCCCATCAAAAGCTGAGCAGGGACCGCAGTTAACGCCAGCCGCGACGTGACGTCCGCTGCTCTCAAAATTCCGGACAAGTCCACCCGCTGGAATTCGATCAATCCAAATCATGGCTGTTTTGAACAACATTATCCGATTGTCACGCCGCAAGGAAATGTGGAGCCCCTACCTTCGATGGATTGCAGCGCGGGTGGTTTCTCGAAAGCCCCGAATTCGACTGGGCAATGACGCGTCAATCGGAGAATGGATCAGTTTCTCCGAGTATTTCTCCTATCGCAGCGGAGTGAGCGAGAACGAACTTTGCTTTTTGCGCCGGGTAAGGGAGGAAGCAGGCGGCGCTGAGTGCGTGGGATTTGATGTGGGCGCCAACGTGGGCCTGTTCACTTGCACCATGGCGGACGCGGGATTCACGCGGGTGCATTCTTTTGAACCAATCCCGGACACTTTCGTGCGTCTCAAAAAAAATGTCCGATATAACAAGATTCACGACCGTTGCATCCTCAACTGCCAGGGAGTTGGATCCGTCCGAGGCCTGGTGCAGTTTGCGGAAAGTATCGTGTCGCCCGGCGTCAACCGCCTGGCCACGCCGGCAATTCCTTTCCCTCACCAGATACAACAAGTGCCGATCATCTCGCTTGATGAATACTGTTCATTGCAAGAGATTCGAGCCATTGATTTGGCAAAAATCGATGTGGAAGGCATGGAGGAACTGGTGTTGAGAGGGGCGAAGGAGTTGATGCAGCGACGTGCCATAAAGAAAATCCTGATAGAAATCTCGCCGGTGAATCAGCCCCAGGTGGGATTGCACATCGACGGCCTGCTGGCGACAATTTCCGAATTAGGATACGAACCCCGCAAACTGCTGACGAATGGCAGTGTGGGAGACCGTCTGGAAAATGACTATTTGCGCGCCTGCTACCAGGAAAATGTGGTTTTGGGGCCACGCACTTAGGACAAATGAACGTCGGATAAACCCGGTTTGTTTTCCACCATTGCATGATCGTTTTCGATGTCAACATCAACGTTTTCCAGGAGCTTTACATGGCGGAGAGCAACCTGCCGCGACGGGTGCTTTACCAATATCAGGTGCCGGATCAGGCGCGGCAGTTAGGGTGGAAGAACGCGGCGTTTACCGGCCCGGCCAGGGAAGGTCAGCCCCCTCGCTACCGGTTGGTGCGGCGAATTCTTTTTCCCGGATGGTTCTGCACCCTCGGCTGCCTGACGATGCCTCTCCTGGCGAAGAGCGCATTGCGGCATTGCCGGGAGTTCCTCGGCAGACGCCCTGACATCGGCGTGTTCTACATTCCCTATTACTTGCCAATGCAAAAGGCCATCAAGCCGAAGGTCACAGTCTATCATGCAATTGATGACTACACTGTTTACTGGCCGAAGCGGGCGCAACGCACATTACGGCTGGAAAAAGAAATGATCCGCCGGTCTGATCTTGTGGTGTGCACCGGCAAGTTTATGGTGGATGAATTTCAGCAAAAATATCCGCAGATCGCCGGCCGATTTCATCATATCCCGAATCCGGTGACAGCGAAGCTCATCGTACCGCAAGCCCTGCCCCGCACTATATTCCGGGGTGACGGCACCGACGAGCGGCGACCGGTGCTCGGTTATGTAGGGCGCATTCAGGACCGGTTGAACGAACCGGTCATCTGCGCGCTGGCCAAGGCGTTGCCGTGGGCGGATATTAAACTCGCACCTGTCCCCGGGGAAATGGAACAGCGACTGAAAGCCGGGGTGGACAATCCCTTCGCGAGCTATCCCAATATCCATATCCTTGAAAATATGCCGAAAGGAGAGTTGGTGGATTTTGTGCGCTCGTTTGATGTCTGTTTGCTGCCCCAGGTGCAGAGTCACTACAACAATTGCGTTTCACCGCGAAAACTTTGGGAATACCTTGCCACTTCGCGACCCATCGTCACACTTTACCTGCCCGAGGCGGCAATGCTGGAGCCTTGCGTGCATAATGCTACTTCAACAGATGATTTTGTTACCCGGGTAAAGTCCGTTTTGCTTCAAGGCGAGCCTGCCGATTACCCAGCGCGCCGCGTGGCGATGGCTTGGAATTACACTGCCACCCCTCTTGCCAACCGCTACGCACAATTGCTGGCTGAGACTTGTTTGAGAAAGGGACTCCAAGCGCCAGCATGAGTGCGAAGTATAAGATCGCCGCCTATATTTACCCGGAAGCATTACGAATGCCGACTGGCGTTTCCATGTTGACGCTGAACATGGTCAAAGTGCTGGCCAAAAACCCTGAAGTCGAGTTGCGCTTGCTGGCTTCGGCTTGTGAGCTGGAAGCGGACGGAAAGCTGCCCGCGGAAATTGGCTTGGCGGGCATCCCCGTCATTCCGCTGCCGTGGCAACGGCCAATACGCGAAGCGCTCTGGCTCGCAACAAACTCACCGCCCATCGACCGCTTTGTGCCCAAAGACTTTTGGATTTATTGCTCCATGGAAACCTTCGTCCCGGCCCGGCGCTGCCGGCGCATTGTCACCGTCCATCATTTGGAACCGGAGTCGCCGGCCCCGCTGTTGAGCAGGAAGGGGCTGCGGACGCGAACGTCCGCCTGGCGCTTGCGCAAAGCTGTGACCACGGCAGAACTGGTGGTGGCACAATCCACTTTTACACGAGATACCGTGGCCCGTAAATTTCCAGCGTCACAGGAAAGGATCCAGGTGGTTGGCAGCGGCGTGACGGAAGATCATTTCGATGTTTCGAACAACCACAATTTGGATTCATTGGTGACGGATTTCTCACCCTATGTGGTGGTAACCGGAGCCATGCATGATCGCAAAGGAACGGATTATTTGCTGGATCTGGCCAGATTGCTGGCGCGCCGCGCTTCCCCGGTCAAGATTGTTTGCACAGCGGGACTTTATGGAAACCCCGCCTACATCTCCGCTGCGCGCGCGTTGCCGAACATGGTGTTATTGAACCTTGTCTCACGCCAGGAATTATTGGCTTACCTCAAAAAAGCAATCGCTCTGGTTTTTCTTTCCCGTTTGGAAGGCTTTGGCCTGCCATTGGTGGAAGCGATGGCGGCAGGGCTGCCGGTGATTGCCTCAAACAACACCGCCATCCCTGAAACGCTGGGTGGCGCCGGCATACTGGTTGCCCCGGAAAAAACGGAGCAGATTGCCGACGAAATCGGGCGACTGCAACAAGACCAGTTGTTTCGGAAAGAACTCATCGCAAAGGGCCGGGTTCGGGCGAAAAACTTCACCTGGGAAGCGTGTATGCAACGGCTGCTCGCAGGCATCACAACCGTTTCACAGGCAAATCCAAAATCGGTTTAGCGTGACTCCTGCCAATCATTTTTTTATCCAGATGCGCAAGCTGATCTTCCGGCTGACCCCGCCGCGTTTGCGCTCGCCTTTCTGCAAAGATGATCCCTGGCTGGCAAAGTATGAAATCGGAGAATGGACTTATGGTCATCCCAAAGTTTTGGACTGGGGCACCGGGGCGAAACTTAAAATAGGCCGTTTTTGCTCCATTGCGGGCGGTGTCACAATCTTTGTTGATGGCGAGCACCATACAGACTGGGTGAGCACATTTCCCTTCTCGCGATTGGTGGCGGAAAAACAGGAGGCTGTCCGTTGTGTTGTTTCCAAGGGCGATCTTATTATTGGCAACGACGTCTGGATTTGCGATGGGGTGGCAATTTTAAGCGGAGTGCGGATCGGCAACGGGGCGGTGGTGGGCGCCCGAAGTCTCGTGACAAAGGATGTGCCGCCTTATGCCGTGGTTGGCGGCAACCCGGCGCGAGTGTTGGGTTTTAGATTTAATGACGGGCAGATTGCGCAACTCGAAAAAATAGCCTGGTGGGATTGGCCTATCGAGCGCGTTCGCGAAGCCATTCCACTTCTATGTTCGTCATCCATCGACGAATTCATAACGAAATACTCGACCCGAGACGCGGCTGGTTCTTCCGGGCGCTGACATTTTTATTCAGGTTCCATGCAAACAAATTCCCCAATGGCTTACGACCGCAGATCCGCCCTGGTTCAAACTCTCTGTCCCGCTCCCAAGCGCCATTTACAGGGATTAATCCTCCAGCATGGCCTGAAAACCGGATTGGACATCGGTTGTGGAGAGGGCTCGCCGCTGTCCTCTCTCCGCAATGCGAATTTCACATCGACGGGAATTGATATTGACGCGAAGTCCATCGAACAAGCCCGGTCGCGGGATTTGCACGATGAATACATCCTGGGGGATTTCATGACAATGAAGTTGGAACGCGCTTTCGATGTCGTTGTTTTATCGCATGTCATCGAACATTTCGATCGCGACACCGGCTGGCGGGTTCTGCAAAGGATTGAGCAGATCAGCCGTCATTTGGTTTACGTGGAGACCCCGAACGGCTTTCTGGAGCAAACCGATTACGATGGAAACCCATTCATGCGTCATCTTTCAGGCTGGTTTCCACATGATTTTCAGTCACGCGGATATACCGTTTACGGCAGCGGGCCGAAATGGTTGTGCGCGCCCATGGGAAGCAAGAGGTTGCTGCCGAGTTCCCTTCGGCAACTCATTTTACGTCTGTTGCAATGGCATTACTTTCGTCGCCCGTCCCAAGCAGGAATCATTGCCGGTGTTCGGTTTGTTGATCGCGACGGCAACTTGAGAACCGTTTAAGACGAGCATGAGCAACGCCTGTACAATTCAGATCGTTCGGCAAACGAGTATCACGTCCATGTTCAACGTGATCACGCTGGCGAATTTTCTGCGGGGCGCGGGGTATACGGTTGAGGTGGTTTGCGTCGAACCAGCCACGGAGCCGGTGGCGGGTCTCCGTGAAGGCATCAAAATTACCGGGTTGGGTGCGGGCCACGCCAAAGGATGGCGAAAATTAAAGTGCCGGCTGGTGGGTGCTCTGCGGCTGCGTCGTTATCTGCAAAGCCGCGTGTTTGATGTGGTGTATGTGGTAGATAGTTGGACGTTGCCGACCCTGTGGATGGCGACTCTGGGCAGCTTGCAGTGGCCGGGGGCAAAACTGGTTTATCATACCTTTGACTGGCTTGAACCCGGTCTGGTCGCCGAAGCGCATCGCCGATTGGAGCGGAAGGTTTGCCAACAGGCGGATTTGGTGGTGAATACCGACCGGGCGCGGGCGCGGATGCAACAGACGTTTTACGGCCTTAAGGCCACGCCATTGTGGTTACAAAATTGTCTTTCCACGGCCATTCCCATTCCGGCGCCAAATGAATCGCTGCGCCGGGAATGGGCCGGGACGACAGATACCTTGCAACTCCGCTTCGTCATTTATCCCACCGCGGTTTCCAACGCCGAGTCAGCCCAGCGCATGACCTGGGAACTGATTCAGGGATTCCGCCGATTGCCGGAGTCTTATCGGTTGGTGCTTTTTTACCGTGAGGGCGTGGAATATCGGCGTTGTCTGGCTGCCTGTTTGGAGGCTGGAATTTCAAACCGGGTTTCTTTTCTGGAACCAGTCCCTTTCCTGCGCCTGCTGGACTATGTGGCCTCGGCGGATGTCGGTGCCGTCTTGTACGATGATTCCAAAAGCAGCGGTTATTTCATGTGTAACGCAGATAAATTGTCGCTGATGGCGGCATGCGGCATTCCTTTTGTGGCGTCCGATCAGCCAAACTTGGAATCAGTCACCTACCGATATGGCTTGGGAGAATGTTGCGACCCCAAAAACTCAAAATTGCTGGCGGAGGCGTTTTTGACCATCGCAGAAGGTGAAATTCCGTTACCGGTTTGGAAACAACGGTCCCGCCAGGCATTTTTAGCGCATCTTAATTTTGAAATCCATGGGAAGCGGTTGATCGAAGCGCTCGGTCAACTTGGCACTTTGCCAGGGCAGCGATAATCCAATGAATCAGCCTCAGTTTATCGTGGCGCAATTAGGGGCGCGGATGCATTACGCCGTGCCGAGGATACTGGCGACGAACGCCATGCTGGATCATTTTTATACCGATTTTTCTGCCGGCCGGGGCTGGCCGAAATTGCTGCGGCTGGTTCCACAATCCGTCCGGCCAAAAGCTTTGCAACGACTACTGGGCAGAGTCGCTCAGGGTGTTCCTCCGCAGAAAACCACCGCGTTCAACTTTCTGGGACTGCGCTATGCCCGGCGGTTGCGCCGCAATCATACCGCTGCTGAACATACGGCAACATTTTTGTGGGTGGGAAGACAGTTTTGCCGGCAGGTGAGGGCTCGCGGATTTAACCGGGCCACCGCCGTTTATACCTTTAACACTGCCGGACTGGAAATTCTGCAAGCGGCCCGGCGGTACGGCTTGCTGGCGGTAATGGAGCAAACCATCGCCCCCAAGCGCATCGAAGTTGAATTACTGGAAACCGAGCGCGCCCGCTTTGCTGGATGGGAGCCCGATGGCGGTCAAGATGCGGTTGCGCTGGAATTGGCGGATCGGGAAGCGGCCGAGTGGGACGCATCGCACCTGATTCTTTGTGCCAGCGAGTTTGTCCTTGATGGCATCGCAAAATGTGGCGGGCCGGTGGAAAAATGCGTGGTGGTCCCGTATGGGGTGGATGTGCCGGTTCCGAAGCCAGAAGCCCAAGAACGGAAGCCCGGCCGGCCATTGCGTGTCTTGACAGTGGGAACAGTCGGGTTGCGCAAAGGTTCCCCGTATATTTTGGAAGCCGCCCGGCAGTTGAAAGGCAGCGTGGTAGTCCGGATGGTGGGCGGCATCGGGGTAACACCCGAGACTGAAGCAAATTTGCGGGAGTATCTGGAATTGGCCGGGCCGGTTCCTCGAAGCAGAATAGCTGAACATTTTGCGTGGGCGGATGTGTTCCTGCTGCCTTCGCTGTGCGAAGGTTCGGCTACGGTCACATATGAGGCTCTGGCACACGGTTTGCCCGTAATTTGCACACCCAACACCGGAAGCGTGGTGCGCGACAACATGGATGGATTCATCGTTCCGGCCCGTGATGTTAATGCGATTGTTGACCGGCTTAAAACCTTGTTGGCGCAGCCCGAATTAAGGTTGGGTCTTTCCGCCAACGCCCGCGCCCGGGCTGCGGAATTCACCGTCTCAGCCTATGGGAACCGATTGTTTGCCGCCCTGAATGGCGCGAAGGCGTGTCAGGAAAAAATCACCGCATGAACCGGCTTTTATTTGGCATTTTTGCATCCATTGCCGCAGCCATGATCGCCCCCGCCATCTGGCGAAAGGATTACAGGCTGCAATTTCCCTGTCTGGCAGGTTTGACGGTCATATATCAAATTGCCCTGCCCCTGGCCTCGTTGAACAGTCAACCGGATGAGGTCTCGGCGGCATCCACGGCACGGTTTTCATTCATGGCCATCCTCTGCCTTTTGGCGGCGTGGGCAGGCTATGAATGGTGGCAGGGTCCAACTCATTCTTCCTTGATACGATTTGATCCCAAGCGGCTGATTACATCCGCCATCGTTCTTGCCGTGCTGGGAGGATTCTTTACTTTAAAATTCAAAACGATAACCCCGGAATATGATCCAGAAGCGGGCGGTATGACTGGCATTGGAACCATCTATTTGACATTGTCGTCGATTGCGCGCTATGGCTTTATGCTGGCGGCAATTCTTTTCGCTCGAACAAAAAACTGGAAGCTCCTTTTGCTAATATTGCCCCAGTTGTGGTCCTATTTCGAAATGTTCATGGTCGGCCGACGCTCTCAGACCGGTGAAATCATGGTGGTGATTTGTCTGCTGCTCTTTTTCTATGGCAAATGGGCGCTGCCATTGTGGCTGATGCTGCTGGGCATGTTTGGGATGGCGGTTTTCTGTTTTAACATCGACACCATCCGCAGCACGATTGATGAGCCTTTGAGCGAGCGGGTCGAAGCCGTTCAGGAAGCTGACCTGTTGCATTCGCTGAGCAAGGAAGGCATGGCTGAACAACGTAACTTTGTGGAGGTTTTCAATGCCGCGAACTTCATGGAAGCCAAGGTTGTGGGCGGGCATTATACTTATGGTCTTCATTTCTGGAACAAATTTGTTTTCGGCTTCGTCCCGGCGCAGTTTGTCGGAAAACGAATCAAAGACTCATTAATGATTCCATTGGAAGACGACACCAAAGTGACGGGTTTTGAAAAAGGCACCGGCACCTGTGAGACAGGCATCGGCGAGGCCTTTATGGCTTTTGGCTATTTCGGCTGCGGATTATTCTTTCCTTTGGGGGCCTTCATGCGCTGGCTGTGGGAAGGGGCCATCCGCAACTCGATATTACATCAATTTCTGCTGATGCTTTTTGTAATTCCGGCAGTAATGTCCTTTAGCGCCCAGCTCTGGACCATCCTCAACGCCGCCATCACCATAGCGATTTTTGCAGGACCGCTGTTGTGGTGGAGCAAAGTGAAGGACCTTGGGATGCAAAGGCGTATTCGCAGTCGGAAGCCTGTGCTTCAAACATGAAAACCGTTGTCATTTTCGACAATTTTGGCCCGTATCATTGGGCGCGCCTGCGCTCGGCGGCGCGCGTCTGCGATTTGCTGCCGATTCAAATCGCCGGCAGAAGCGCCGAATATGCCTGGAAAAATGAAGCGGCGGACGGTTGCAAATGCACCACCTTGTTCCAGCAAGGCACGAGCCGCGGCATCCAGCGTCGTGATCTGGTGCTGAAAATGAATCAAGCTCTTGATGATTTTCGTCCGGAAGTTGTCTTCATTCCCGGTTGGTCCAGCAAGGCGGCCTTCGCGGCGTTGCGTTGGTGTGTGTGCAATCATGTTCCGGCTGTTGTCATGTCGGAAAGCACTGCTTGGGATGAGCGCCGGGTCTGGTGGAAAGAATGGGTCAAGCAAAAAGTCGTGGGCTTGTCCTCGGCGGCGTTGGTCGGCGGGCGTCCGCACAAGGAATACATGATGCAGTTGGGCATGCCGCCCGAACGGATCTTCCTGGGGTACGATGCGGTGGACAATGGCTATTTTGCGGACAAGACCTCGGAAATCGCGAGCCGGAAGCCGGAAGTCAGAAGCAAATATGAATTGCCGGAGAATTATTTTCTGGCCAGCGCGCGATTCATCGAGAAAAAGAATCTGCAGCGTCTCATCCGGGCCTATGCGCGGTATCGCGATCTGGCAGGGCAATCGCAAGCCTGGGACCTGGTCGTGCTGGGGGATGGACCACTAAAGACGAAGCTCACCTCTCAGATATCCGACCTTCATCTGCGCCAGCACGTTCACCTCCCGGGTTTCAAGCAATACGACGAATTGCCGGTCTATTACGGCCTGGCCAAAATATTCATCCATGCCAGCACGACGGAACAATGGGGTTTGGTTGTGAACGAAGCGATGGCGTGCGGCCTGCCGATTTTGGTTTCAAATCGTTGCGGTTGCGCCGCCGACCTGGTGCGGGAAGGGCAAAATGGGTTTGCCTTTAATCCGACCGATGAAAACGAGCTCGCCCAATTGATGATAAAGATGTCGGACGTGAGTCTGGATTTGAAAGCAATGGGGCAGAAAAGCCTGCAAATAATCGCAGATTGGTCGCCAGAACAATTTGCGGAAAATGTGGCAGCCGCCGGTAAGTGCGCCGTGGCCTGCCGGCAGGCAACAAGAGGGTATCTGGCGCGCGGCATTACCGATCTCTTAATCCGCCTTCCGGAAACCGCCTTTAGAGCGAAACTCGAGGGCTTTGAACGCGCTGGCGGCATAACGACTGGCCAGAGCGCTGCCGCCGTGGTTGCGCCAAACTTTTTTATCATCGGCGCGCCAAAGTGCGGCACAACCTCACTCAGCGAGTACCTGAAAACCCATCCGAACATCTATTTTAGCAGGGTGAAGGAACCCCATTTTTTTGATTTGGATGTCTCACAACGTTTGAAATTGAACCTGCAAACTTACTTGTCCTTGTTTGCCAACGCCGATCCACGCCTTCATAAAGCTGTGGGCGAGGGTTCGACGGGTTACTTGTTTTCAAAAGTCGCGGTATCCGAGATCTTGAAATTCAACCCCAACGCCAAATTTATCGTCATGTTGCGCAACCCTCTGGAATTGGTGCCGTCATGGCATTCCGAAATGTATTTTGAAGGTGTTGAAAGCGTCCGCGAATTTGCCATGGCCTGGAAATTGGAAGGGGAAAGGCGGCGCGGCAAAAACATCCCTCGTTCCTGCTGGGAACCCAAGAAGTTGCTGTACTCGGAGTGGGGAAAATTAGGCGATCAAATGGAGCGCCTTTTTTCAGTTGCTGACCGGGACAGGGTCAAGGTCATCCTGTTTGACGACTTCGTGGCAGACACAAAGCGGGTCTATGAGGAGGCTCTGGCCTTCTTGGAAGTTCAATCAGACGGCAGGACAGATTTTCCCCCAATCAATGAAAGCCGGAGTCTTAAACGACCCGAGATCCAACGCAGCCTGGCCTTCTTGGCCAACCATATTCGTCTGTTCCGGGTTGTTTCGGGACTGAAGTTGACCTTGGGCCTTGGGTTGTTCCAAAAATTATTGCTTCTGAACAGCAAGGCCGGTTCCAGAAAGGCCCTTCCGCCGGTCCTGCAGGAGGAAATGGCCGATTTTTACCGTGATGACGTCCGGAAGCTTTCCAAACTGTTGGGCCGCGATCTGTCGTATTGGGTCTCAAAATCCCCGGACTTGCGTGAATCTCTTCCCCTTCGACGGTGAACCTGTCGCGCATGAGATTGGCTGCGTTAGAAAGGAAAACATCGGCCAGTTGAACGCCAGATGAAAGCCGGATTACTGACCAGTTCTATTTCGCGAAAAGGCGGCGGCTTGCTCGATGCCGTCCGTGGTCTGGCCTGGGCTTTACGAGAGAGTGGTTTGTCTCTGGAAGTTTTCTCGCTTAAGGATGAATGGATGAATGAGGAGATGGCGCAATGGCTTCCTCTTTTACCTCAAACATTTAAAGTGGTCGGCCCTAACGCCTTTGGTTTCGCTCCTGGTTTGGTTCCGGCCTTGCAAAGCGCCAATTTAGATCTGGTCCAACTTCACGGCCTTTGGATGTATCCTTCCTGTGCGACACTGACTTGGCAGCGCAATTGCCGAAAGCCACATATCGTGTCGCCTCATGGAATGCTTGAAACCTGGGCGTTACAGAACTCGCGCTGGAAAAAGCGCCTCGCCGCCTGGGCATTTGAAAATCAAAACCTGCGCACCGCCGGCTGTCTTCACGCCCTCTGTGAGGCCGAAGCCGGGGCCATGCGCAACTACGGCCTGAAAACCCCCATCTGCATTATTCCCAATGGAATTGATTTGCCAGAAAGCCCGGAAAAGAAAGTAGAAAACAGAAATCCGCCCTGGCAGGGCCACATTGAGCCGGGACGGAAAGTGCTTTTGTTTCTGAGCAGGATTCATCCCAAAAAGGGGCTTATCAATCTGCTCCGGGCCTGGGCGCAAATCCGGAGGAAGGAATGGGTTTTGGCAATAGCTGGATGGGACCAGGGTGGCCATGAAAATGAGTTGAAGCGTCTCGCCACCGAACTGGGTTTGGCCTGGACAGATGCCAGAAATCCGACCTCAGACCTCCGGCCTCCGGGCTCTGTCGTCTTCCTCGGTCCCCAATTCGACGAAGCTAAAATTGCCTGTTACCAGAATTGTGACGCCTTCATTCTGCCGTCATTCAGCGAAGGCTTGCCCATGGTGATTTTGGAAGCTTGGGCGCACGGGAAGCCAGTGTTAATGACATCGGAATGTAATTTGCCGGAAGGATTCGCGGCCAACGCCGCCATACGAATCGAAACGAATGTTGAAGGCGTTGCCGCCGGCTTGGAAGAATTGTTCCGTCTGTCGTCCTCTGACCTCCGTTCTTTTGGCCGCAACGGGCAAACCCTGGTCGCCGACCGATTCACCTGGCCGAAGATCGCGGCGGATATGAAATCGGTTTACGAATGGGTCCTGGGCGGCGGCGCAAAACCGTCGTGTGTCAGCCATTGAAAAATCATCATGGATACAATGAACCTGGATATTTCCAGCAATCGTTCGGCGCAAAAATACACCGCGGCCGAACAGTTTCGCCGCGTGTTGTGGGGTTTTGGCAAACTGTTTTTTCGTTTCAGCCCCCGTCCTTGTTTTGGCTGGCGACGATTTGTGTTGCGTTGTTTCGGCGCTAAAATCGGCGAGCATGTGAACACGTATCCCAGCACGCGAATTTATTTTCCGTGGAATTTAACCCTCGGCAATTGGAGCGCGGTTGGCGAAGAGGTGTTTATTTACAATCTCGGCCAGGTCACAATCGGAGAGAAAGCAACCGTTTCGCATCGGGCGCACCTGTGCGCCGGCACCCATGATTACACCCGGCCGGATTTGCCATTGCTGAAGCCGCCGGTGGTCATCGGTGATCAAGTGTGGATTTGCGCCGATGCGTTTATCGGGCCGGGCGTGACCGTGGGCGAAGGCGCGGTCGTTGGCGCGCGCGCCGTCGTGATGAAAGATGTTCCACCGTGGACCGTCATTGCGGGCAACCCCGCGCGTGTTATCAAGAAACGCGCCCTCCCTGCGTCGCCCGGAGCCAGCGTCAAGTAAGGTGTCGATTTTTTGTTTCCGACCCCATGATCTCCGTCCTCATTCTTAGTCTTAATGAAGAACGCAATCTGCCCGCGTGTTTGGAATCGGTGCGCTGGTCGGATGACGTGCTGGTTTTGGATTCCTTTAGCGCCGATGGAACCGTTGCCATTGCCCAGGCCGCCGGCGCCCGCGTTTTGCAAAACAGGTTTGTAAATTTTGCAGAGCAACGAAATTTCGGCATCGAACAAGGCCGCTTCAAGTACGAATGGGTTTTGCATTTGGACGCGGATGAAGTGGTTACTGAGGAATTGAAGAAAGAATTGCTGCAGAGAATCCAAACGGAAGCGCAGGACGCTTATCGCGTTCCTTCCAAAATGATATTCGAAGGCCGCTGGTTGAAATACTCCGGCATGTATCCCACCTATCAAGCGAGGCTGGGTCGACGGGACAAACTCAAATTCGTCCAAGTCGGACACGGCCAGCGCGAAAACATGCCCGCGGACCGTTTGGGCACCATGAGCAACGCGCTGCTTCATTACTCCTTCTCCAAAGGCATTTCGGATTGGGTCATCAGGCATGATCGTTACTCTACAGACGAGGCCCGTCATTTTGTAAATGATTTGGCGGGACAGTCGTTGGATTGGACGGGATTGTGCAGCTTGAACGATGCGGTGCGCCGCCGCAGAGCATTGAAGCAACTGGCCTTTCATTTGCCATTTCGCCCCGCACTGAGATTTTTTTATATGTATTGCTTGAAGCTTGGATTTCTTGATGGCGCTGCCGGCTACCGCTATTGCCGCTTGTTGGCATTTTACGAGTATTTAGTGACGCTAAAAATTCAAGAATTGCGAGGCAAGGCGGGAAAATGAAATCAAACCATTTTCTTTCCAGGCGCTGGATAACGAGAATTTTGCTTGGGCTGCTATGCACGCTGCTGCTGGCTGCCTTGGCGGGGTATTTCTTTGCGCAGCAAGTCCTGACGATAGACAGCGGCGGGGTAAAAGCGGATGTGCTGGTCGTTTTGGGCGGAGGTCTGCACGAGCGGGCCGAACGCGCGGCGGAATTATTCAAGACTGGAGAAGCGCCACTGATCATATGCACTGGTTCTGGAGATGCCGACGCGAATGAGGGCTGGCTGACCAATTCAGGCGTGTCGCCCTCGGCCATCCTGTTGGAACCCAAAGCCCGCAGCACGCGGGAAAACGCAAAATTCACCATTGCCATGTTGCACGAACGCCATATTCACAGCGCCATCATTGTGACCTCTTGGTATCATTCGCGACGAGCGCTGGCTTGTTTTGAACATTACGCGCCCGAGATAAAATTTTATTCACGGCCATCTTATTATGCTTTTTCTAAAACCGATTGGAAGCCAACGGGCGTCAGCCGTTATGTGAAATTCGAATATGTGAAGTTGCTGGGTTATTGGTTGTGTTATGGCGTGTGTCCATTTTAAAAAGCAGAAGTTTGATTCAATTCGATTCCTTTTTGCTGTAATTGGCATGGGAATTTGGCTGAGTTGTAACGCTGAACCGCCTCAGATATCCTACGTCTTCCCTGATTTTGCCACGGAAGCTCCCGCTGTCTCGGTCCACATAATCACAGGTGAGGACTTTGACTCCGCAAAAACGGAAGTTTGGACATGGGATGCGGAAAATGATGACGGACCTATCTCTAATGCGGTCGCATCACTTGTTGACCTTGAACCAGAGCTTCCCAAAGCTCCGCCAAAAGATGCCCATCGCATGCAGCCTTTGGACGTCGAAAGACAAATCATTACGACACCTTTGACCGGAGAAATTGTCTGGGTCCGGACGGCTTCAGGCTGGTCGAAGCCCTATCTGCTCAATGTCGCCCAACCGCGCTGGATTAGCGACCAACAGACAGAGCCTGGTGCCACGGTCCACATCTTTGGATTCGGCCTGCGATCTCCCTATAGTCCCTGCCGCATAGCTCTTAAGAGCGCGACACAAAATTACATTATTCAACCATGGATCCCGTCCCGGGATTATCGTGCAGCCGATTCCACTCTCATATACTTTGGTATTCCAACCAACGCCGTCCCTGGAAAATATCTTGTTTTTGTTCATAACGGTTTGGGAGGCGCATTGGGCTGGCAAAGGGCTGGCACAATTGAAATCGTTTTGCCGGCCCACAAGACGGAAAAGCTGTTCAATGTCCGGGATTTTGGCGCCAAAGGGGACGAAGACAAAAATGATTATTCCGCAATTACCAATGCCATGGGCGCGGCCCAGGCAGCACTGAATTCACTAATACGTCCGATCGTCTTTTTTCCCCCGGGCAAGTTTCGCACTGACACCACTTTATCCGTGCCCTCCGGTGTAACACTCCGGGGAGCAAGCCGTGATCTTAGTTTGATTGAAGGATTCGGCGTGTCGCCATCGGACCAGAAGAGCGAGTCCCTGATCCATGTCGCTTCTCACAGCGCGTTAGAATCGCTCAGTTTCCAGGTTTTATCCGTGAAGGGGCCTGCCGAACACTGGGACGCGATGATCAGCGCGTCTCCTGATAAAAAGCAGGAGGCCTTGGAGGATTTTACCCTGCAAAACTGTCGCCTCTACGGCGGAGACATTCGATCTTCCGAAACACGGTTTGCCTACCCGCACGTTCTGAGCCTTCCAATGTTCAAAGAGGTGCAGGTGCTGAATAACGAATTGTGGGGGTCGGTCCTCCTCGGCGACTACTATTATCCGAGCTATCGCCTGGAATTTATCGGCAACACCATCCATGGCGGCGGGAACGGGGGCAATGTTTCCTTCGGCGCCAATCAACTCTGCCACAGCGTTGTCGATGGAACACAGATGCGGGACGCGGCCTCGCGTTTTATAATCAACGCCCGCCGCTACTGCGCCATCCGGCTGAACGAAGTCCATGACTACAACCGCGGAATTTGGGAAAATGCTGAAGAGACATTTCTCGTTCACGGCGGCCTGGCCAGAAACGCAGGTCGCTGTGTTTCGGCGACACCTTGGACGCTCAAAGATGGAACGAAGCAACCATGGGCGCCTTCCCAATGGCGTGACGCCGAAGTGTTAATCCTGGCCGGGCGCGGCTTCGGACAGTATCGGACAGTGAAGGACAACACCAGCGATACCCTATTGCTCGATTCGCCATGGCGCGTTACGCCGGACGACACCAGTGAATATGTTGTAGGGGAGTTCTTTGTCGGAAACTCCTGGTACGCAAATCTCAACGACACACCCGGCCGCACATCGCTTTGGTTCGATTGCATCGCAAATGTTATTGAAAAACACCGTGATGTTTTTTCCGGAGGAATTGACGCGTGGGGCGGGATCGCGTTGGGACTGAACCGAAAAGCCAATTTCAAGTCTTCGCTCCCACTGGAAAACGTGCCTCAATTCATGCCGGCTTGGTACAACCTCGTGCACGATTCCTGGCTGGACGGCACATTTGTAAGACTTTGGACCGGGGACATTCCTCATACTGGATTCAACGGGCCTCCGCAATTTGCCAACTTCATTGTTGAAAACCACATTCGCGAGTCCCATATGGCCCGCACTGGCTTTGCGGTCACACCGCATATCGACGCAGGGATCTGGATAGGCACCAGATCGCAGCGCCCGACGAATCAAATCTCCCTGTCCCATATTGTCGTCGCTGGCAATTCGATTGCATCAACCCCCCGGGGCATCAGCGTTGCTGACAGCGCCTGGAAAACATTTATCCTGGGAAACAAATTTGATGAAGTGGCAATTCCTATTCTTGACTTTGGACGCGGCACCATGCAACAAGACAACACCCTATACCGGCTTGATGAAAAAGGAGAACGCATTGCGCCGGTGCCGAAGCGGCCATAAACAGAATTCCGGGTCTGTCGAATAGAAATCCATGTCAAAATCGCCGGTTCAATTTTTCATACTTCTTCTTCTGCCAGTCGCCTGCCTCTGGTTTGTCCTCATAAATCATTTACGCGTCGAATGGGCGGTCAATCCCCAATATAGCTACGGCAAGGTCGTGCCCTTTCTCTGTCTGTATTTGCTCTGGCGGCGGAGCCGGCAGCCGGAGATCGGAGTGCCGGGGGAGATTCCATCGTCTATCTGCTATTTTCTGTTTGCGTTTTGCGCTTTGTTATACGCGCCGACACGCCTGATCCAAGTGGCAAATCCCGAGTGGCGATTGGTCAGTTGGACGCTGGCAATTGAAGTCATCGGGTTGACCCTGCTGACGATTTATTTCGCATTTGGCTCCCGAGTTCTGGCGCGATATGAGTTCCCCATCTGTTATTTTTTTGTGGCCGTCCCGTGGCCGACTTTGATTGAAGAGCCGCTGATTCAAGGCCTGACCCGCCTGGACACCAATGCTGTGGCTGAATTGCTGGGCTGGATTGGAATCCCCGCCATGCCACATGGCAACGTCATTGAAGTGGCGACCGGCGTCGTGGGTATTGATGAGGCGTGCAGCGGCATCCGGTCATTTCAGGCCACATTGATGATTTCGCTTTTTCTAGGTGAGATCTACCGCCTTGGGACCGGTCAGCGACTGTTGCTTGTCACGGAGGGGTTCCTGATGGCGTTTAGTTTCAATGTGGTTCGGTCTTTCCTGCTTACCTATATTGCGGCATCGCAAGGGATGGCTGCAATTGCGTCGTGGCATGATCCGGCCGGGGTTACAATCCTCGTCGTATGTTTCATCTGCTTGTGGCTCGTGGCGGCATGGTTCTGCAAGAAACAAGGCGCAAAAAACAGAAGTCAGGGGGCGGAAGCCTGTGAGCAAAGCAGAAAGGAGAAAACAGAAAGTAAAAATGCATTTCAACTTCCTGTCTTTAAGAATGTTCGCAGGCTGGCCATTGCGCTGCTGGTTTGGTTGGTCCTGGTTGAAGTGGGTGTTGAATGGTGGTATCGCTCGCATGAGGCCCATGTGCAAGTTGCGGCCCAATGGGACATTGCGTGGCCGGTGGACAATCCTGCGTTCAAGGAACTGCCCTTACCCGAACAGTCCCGGCAAATTCTCCGTTACGACGAAGGGCGCAGCGCTGTCTGGCTGGAAAACAACTTGACGTGGCAGGCCGTTTTTCTGCGATGGAAACCGGGACAAACTGCCGTTCATCTTGCGCAAAACCACACGCCCGACGTCTGCCTCTCCGCCGCCGGTCATACGCTGAAGTCCATTTCAGTGCAGGAATGGTTTGAGGTGAACGGTTTGCGAATGCCTTTCAGTTTCAGCGAAGTGATGGACACGCCCAAGCCGGCTTTTATCTTTTACTGTTTGTGGAACGACCGCGCCAACACGCAAGGATTTGAAACCATGTTACTGACCTACGGCAACCGCCTTGCACCCGTGCTCGCCGGTGTGCGCAATCCCGGCCAGCGTTCGCTTGAAATTGCGGTCACAGGTTCGGATAGTCCCGCACAAGCCAGCATCGAGTTCCGCCGCGAACTGCAAAAACTAGTGCGATAAAACCGGATAAACTGGAAATGAAGTGAAAATTCTTTTGATCAACCAGGCTTTTTATCCGGATGTTGTCTCGACGGCGCAACACCTGGCCGACTTGGCTGTGGGATTGGCCGAACGCGGCCACCAAGTCACGGTGGTCGCGAGCCGACGCGCGTATGATCACCCGGAAACGCAGTTTCCGAAAGAGGAGACCTGGCGCGGCATCCGCATTTGCCGGGTCGCATCCACCGGTTTTGGCAAAGGCGCAAAGTGGCGGCGGGCGGCCGATTTTGCCAGTTTCAGCGCGCTGTGCTCCCTCCGCCTGGCCATGCTGCCCCGGCAGGATGTGGTCGTGGCCCTGACTTCACCGCCGCTGGTTTCTTTCCTGGGCGCCTGGGTGGCAAAACTGCGCGGTAGCCGGTTCTTCTATTGGGTGATGGACTTTAACCCCGATGAAGCCATCGCCGCCGGCTGGCTCCGGGAAGGTTCGGCGGCGGCCCGCTGGCTGGATGGGATGTCGCGCTTCAGCCTGCGGCGCGCCACAAAAGTGATCGCGCTGGATCGGTTCATGCGCGATCGCATCGTCGCCAAAGGCATCGCCCCCGAAAAGATCGCGGTGCTCCCTCCCTGGTCGCATGATAGTGAAGTTCATTTTGACCCTGCGGGCCGCGAGCAGTTTCGCACAGCGCACGGGTTGGATGGCAAGTTTGTGGTCATGTATTCGGGCAATCACAGCCCTTGTCATCCGTTGGATACGCTGTTGGAGGGGGCGCGGAAATTGGCGCATGATCCGTCCATCGTTTTTTGCTTTGTCGGCGGTGGCAGCGAGTTTCGCAAAATCCAGGAAAGCCGGTCGTCTTTGCCTAATGTTGTTTGCCTCCCCTACCAGCCTCTGGATCGGCTGGCGGGTTCCCTCTCCGCCGCAGACCTGCATGTGGTCGTGATGGGCAACGCCTTCGTGGGGCTGGTCCATCCCTGCAAGATTTACAACATCCTCAGCGTCGCCGCCCCCGTGCTTTATATCGGCCCGCGCCCCAGCCACCTCTCGGAAATGCTTGACAAGCTGAACGGCCAGACCGCTTGTGCGGCCGCCGCCCATGGCGAGGTGGAAAACATCCTCCAGTCCATTCAAAACATTCGCCGGCAATCCGAATCCGGCCGGACGCAACGGCAGGTCCCGCCGCTTTTGCAGTCGTCGTTCTGCAAAGACGCCGTGCTGCCAAAGTTGCTGGCGGAACTGGAATCGGGAGGGTAAAGAATTGGGTCGAGTTAAAATTTCATGAAGAAGATCATCCTCTTTGGCCTGATAATCCTGATCGCTGGCGCTGCCCTCTGGATAGGGCGGACGCCGTACCGGCACTGGAAGCAAAAGCATTTCCTGGCCGAGGCCCGGGAGTTTCTCGCAAAATCGGACTATCGCAATGCAGTCTTGAGCGCGCGCAAGACGTTGGAAGTCAATCCTGCCAACGTAGAAGCCTCCCGGATCATGGCCAAGATCACGGAACAATTCAAATTCTCCGAGGCCATTTACTGGCGGCATCGTATCGTTGATTTGGAACCCAACGTCGTGCAAAACCAACTGGACCTTGCCCGCGCCGCCCTTTTGCTGGGGAACCAGAGGGAAGCGGACGAGGCATTGCGCGGCGTGAAGGCGTCGGATCGTAACCGGGCCGATTTCCACGAAATTGCAGCCCTGCTCGCCGTGGCTGAGAACAACATTCCCGCGGCGGAAGCACAGGCTTCTGTCGCAGCAAAACTGGAGCCGCAAAATAAAAGCCTTCAACTCAACCTGGCCGTCCTGGATGTTCAATCGAAGAACAAGCAACTCGTCAACGCCGCCAAAAGCAGTTTGGAGGCATTGAGTGCCGACCCGGCTTATCGCCGGGAAGCGCTGCGCCAATTGGCGGTGGCAGCCGTGCGCGAGGGCGATTTTGCCAAGGGCGAAACTTTCGCCCAACAACTGCAACAGGAGAAACCGCCTCTGTTTGGGGATGAACTGCTGAACCTCGGCATCCTGAAAGAGGCCGGAAGCGCGAACTTTGCCGCCTGCCTGGCCTCCATGAAAATAGAAGCCGAAAAAGATCCGGAACAGATCAGCGTGCTTTCCGGATGGCTCATGGGCCAGCACATGACAGATCAAGCGCTCGACTGGCTGCTCGGACTGCCGGACAAAACCCGTCAGGAACAACCCGTGGTCGTGGCCCTGGCGGATTGTTACGCCGCCCGCCATGACTGGGCGCGGATGCAATCGCTCCTGGCTGATCGCAATTGGGCGGACTCGGACTTCCTGCGACTGGCCTTGCTTTCGCGCGCGTTACGGGAACAACACGATGATCTGGCGGCCCAAGCCGACTGGCATACCGCCATAACCTCCGCGTCCGGCCACCGGCAGCCTCTTGCCGCCTTGGTGCGATTGGCCAACGCCTGGGGATGGGACCGGGAAAAAGAGGAAGCGGCATGGTTGCTCGTCCAGCGCTTCCCGGGTGAAGATTGGGCCCTGGCCATGCTGGATCATTTGTATGCCGCCCATGGCAATACGCGCGGCCTGCAAAAAGTCTATTCCGCGTTGATGAAAAACGAGCCTGCCGATGTCATGGCCAAAAACAATTTCGCCGCTGTTTCCCTCCTGCTCGGCCTGCGGTTGCCCGAAGCGCATCAGATTGCGCAGGAGAACTACGCCCATTTTCCGCAAGATGCGGTCATTACTTCCACCTATGCCTATTCCCTCCACTTGCAAGGACGGACCCAAGAAGGATTGAAGCTCCTCGAAAAGCTGCCGGAAGATAAGCTTCGGCTCCCGACAGTGGCGACTTACTATGGCGTGCTATTGGCTGTAGTCGGCCAGCCGGCCAAGGCCAAACCGTATTTTGAAATTGCCGCGCAATCCAACCTTCTGCCGGAGGAAAAAGCGCTGGTCGCCGCCGCGCAGAAATCCTCCCCTGCCCGGAAATAGACGCGCGAACTGACACGGAGGTTGCCTAAGCAGGCTTGGATACTGCGGCGTAGCCTTTGTATTTGTAGTAATAGTAGTCGGCGGCGTTGACTCGCACGGCGTTGAGAACCAGGCCGATGATGTTCATCTTGCGCAGGTAGAGCAAATCCAGCGCGGCGCGGGCCACCCGGCCGGAAGTGCAGCCGGCCCGGATGACCATCACCACGCCGTCCACAAACGGCGCCAGGTTGGAAACATCGTCCGCCGCCATGACCGGAGGGGTGTCAAACAAAACATACTCGTATTTGCCAGCCGCCTCCTGAATAAATTTCCCCAGGGCGGGAGTGGTAAACAGTTCGGCGGGGTGGCGCGGAAACGTCCCGCGCGGGATTAGATTAAGTTTTGGCAAGAAAGTGGGCTGCACGGCCTTGGGCCAGTCGAGTTGTCCGCCCAGCACTTCGGCAAGACCCGGGTCGCTTGGAAGCGAGAAAAGGTCGTGCAAGACACCGCGGCGCAAATCCGCATCCACCAGCAGGACTGTCGAACCGGAACGCGCCAGGGTGATCGCCAGATTAGCCGAGGTCATCGATTTGCCGTCTCCGGGAGTCGGGCTGGTCAGAACGAAGATCTTGGGCGGTTTCGTCGGGGAGGCCATGAAGACCAGGGAGGAGCGCAAATTGCAATTGGCC
>Ga0206860_10088_pt1 | contig 24567 bp, 38 predicted proteins | sample Alteio_BWOrgCont_44_FD_152624 | JGI IMG/M metagenome (GOLD analysis project Ga0206860, IMG submission 152624) | Enriched cells from forest soil in Barre Woods Harvard Forest LTER site, Petersham, Massachusetts, United States -... | ecosystem: Environmental > Terrestrial > Soil > Temperate forest >...
CCCGCTCTTGATCGCGCGACGAAGGACGTGCGGCTGTAGGTTGAAAGCCTCGCAGGCCTCTGCGATCGTCAGAAGTGGTTCGTAGCACAATGTCGGGCGGGCTACGCGCCGCGGTTCGAAATCGAACTCGAGCTGCGTGCTGGCGCCGGGGTTTGGAAGAGGATGCATCAGGGATCTCCCGAGGGTGGAGATCGAACGAATTATCGCGAAAGAAAGCTCGCGGGTGGGGAGATACGTCGCGACTCGTTCCCCACACCGCACACCGCATCAGCGAGCGTCGTGAGGGAAACAGCGAATGGAAAGGCAGAAAGAAGAGGGACCTCAGCCCAACACGACCGGATCGCGCTGGGAGGACCGTCCAATCGTGGAGCGTCTGCTGCTCTCGCTCATCGATGCGAATCCGGGGCCGGAATTCAAGGCTTCAGGCAAGAGCCGTTTTGCCGCTCGGGAGCGTCGGCTAAAGAAGGCTATGTCTGCCCTATTCAATGTTGGCACGACCGCCAAGGGAGAGCAGCTTCAGACAGACAACCGTGCGCTATGGTGGATGGCCTCTCAGCATCATAAAGACTTAGCGGGCAAGTCCGGCCGTTTCACAAAATTCGACGCGGGTGGAATGAATGGACATTATTCTCCGCGTACCGAGCGTCAGCTCGCCAAAGACGCGTCGAATTACTTCCACGGACCTTTTGATGAAAATGTCCCAAGCCAACGGCAGCAAAGAGACAGTGTGGCCGAACGTCTTCGCAAAAAGTGGAGGCAGCAACGAGACCTCTGGCTGGGTTCATTTCTATTTTCCGACAACGTTGATCAGTTGAATGACATGCATGCTCTGATCGAGATTTGGGTCAAGCTACGAGCCGCCAGCATCGAAGTTGTCCCAAACTGGTCTGACGGCGATCCTATTAGTGAGGAATTGGCGAAAAAGACCGGACTACGCCAACTGATCGAACTGGTGACGTCGCGACCAAGCTAAGATCGTTCCAGGCTCGAACTCGAGAGGGTTTCTATCCCGTCCGTGCCGAGCGTGCCTACGGGGGACTCAGAGACTGGAGAGCGTCAGAGGCGGGGTTCAGTTCCAGATCGCGGCCCTTCCGCAGCCAAGTGTGCCCCAGCGGTTGCCGCCTGGCACAGTTGATGCGAATCCCTCGCGACGGCGCGGACCGTATGTAGAGGAAGACCGGGCGTAAAGTTCAATAGGAGTGGACGCCTATACTTTCTAGTATGGAATACAGAAGTATAGACAGGGAACTTTAGCCCCGGAGGACGGAGCCTCTGTCTTTCTCTGTCCATAATTTCTATACTTACTATACCTTCTGAAGCTCCGCCGCCAGATCCATCTGGCCGGAAACTTCCTCCGTTCGAAGACGATCTCGCAGGGTCGCGTCGAGTCCCTCAAGCCCCCATTTGGCCTCGTCGGTGAGGTGTGCGGTGAGCCCTGCCGGGTTGTACGTGAAAGTGTCAGCGGTCAGAGGTCCATGGTCGTCCGTGGCCTACCGAGGGGGCGACGAGCCAACGCAGCAGCGGTCCCACCGCTCACTTGGCCTGGTGGCAAATTAGATCGGATACCCGGAATGGACCGACCGCGACAAAAGTCAGCTTGGTCCGGTCGTGATTGATGTCAATACTGTCAATAATTGACTTTATGAAGTATTGACATATCCGACGCCCCGTCCCGTCGGGCCTCTCTTTTTCTCCGTCAATACTGTCAACAATGTCAATACTTTGTGTCCACTCGACCGTGATCGAGGACAGAGCGAACGCGGTGATCGGGGCCGAACTGATCTGGCCTCCAGGTTGCGCTCGACCTCGCGCAACAACGCGATCTCTTCGGGATCAGGCGGAGCAGCGTCATCGGGCACGCCTTCGTCTCCAACCTCGTCCTCAGGAACGAGAGGGACGTCCAACCGACTGAGCAACACACGGGCCGTGTCGAGGCCGGCTCGCGCAGAGGACCCGATGCGGCGAAGCAAAATGGTTCTCAAAAATCCTGCGCCCGGTTGGCGCTATGGGCCTTTCAGCCTCCACAACCTGTTTCAATTTGACCAGTGGCCGGTTAGCCCCTCCGAATTTCCATCAAATTTTCACAATCCAAAAATATACAACAGCGCTACATTGTATAGCGTCTTTGGGAGCGAAAACGCGGAGCAAAGATGCCATTATGAACGTTAATGTGCGCTACTGGACACTGCCGTAGATGGGACCTCTACGATTAGGCGCGGCCGACAAAATGTCAATTTATGAATTGACCTACTCAACTAAAACGGCGTCCAACGATGAGTTGTCGTTTTCGGATGTCGTTTTGATAGAGGCTCAGACGCGTGAAGAATTGTTTACGAGGGCAGTTGACACACTATTGCGCACACTAGGTCCTTCAGGCAATTATTACGTGGATAGCATCCGAGGTAATCCGTATGAACCGCGTTCTATGAAACGAATTGGACGGAAGGGAGCCAAAGACTATGAGGATATAGTGAGCGCAATTAACACGCTTATATCGAAGCGCAACCAACGATTATGATGGCGAGGCCAAAGTCCGAAAACAGTGAAAATGCAAGCTGGAAGCGCAACAGGAGCATATCGATGAAAAAGAAGCTGGAAGAGCGAAAAGCAAAATTGAAAGCGGATCTACAACAGTTGAAGAGCCGAAGAAAAGCATTAAAAGACCCTATAAAGAAGCTGCAACGTGAACTGAAAGATTTGAAAGATTCCAAGCCCAGCTCACCAACAGACGATGAGGAAAATTGAATTGAAGCGCAGCCAAGTACGAGAGAAGCGAGCCACACTCCCAGAACCACGTCGCTGCATGAATGGAGCGCAGCAATGTACACCAATGACACGAAAGTAGAGATCATCACCAGAATTGACGTAGCAACTAGAGTAATTCGTGAGATTACCACAGCTTTTGCTACGAACGATGATCTTTCGCCCGAAGCGCTGAAGAGTTACAACGCAGCCATGGAAGAGCACATAGCTGCCTTGGCAGATGTTCAACAGATTATGGATAAAATCATAAGTGACATCGACACGCCACCAACGACCTAAATGGTTGAAAACCAGATAATTTACAAGCGAACCATGGACGCTAGTGGTGCGGGCATTTCCACCAGTCGCCGTCCTCTTGATAAACACAGCCTCTGCGCTTCAGCCTCGCGCCGATCTCGTCGCGCTTCGCACACGCCTTGGTTGTCTTGGGGTCGTCGCCAGGGCCGCTTTTACAGTCTGCATTCGCAGCGAGCCACCCTGTAATAATGGGCCGTTGCGCGTGGGCCGGGGTGGCAAGTTGGAGGACGAAGCAGAGCACGGCAAATGCGATGGTCAAGACCATCCACCACGTCCGCCGCCATCTCCCGCTGGGGATAACAACTTCGGCTGTGCGAGTCCTCACGCTGCGCGGCCCCGTACCACGCGGACAATCCAGATCAATATACACGCGCCGATGAACCCAGCGATCAGGTAGCCGAGCCATCCGCCTAGGACGATCCCAAAGAAGCTGAGAATGGCGCTGGCAATCGCCGCGCCGACGATCCCGAGTACGATATTCATCAGCAATCCCGTATCACTCTTCATGAATAGCTCTGCCAGCCAGCCTGCAATCCCGCCGATGATAATGGCGGCGATCCAACCAATTTCTGGGTGTTCCATGGCCCGTCTCCTCAGAAGGGGTTGCACTCCTGCATCCTTGGAAAATAGCGGGGAATCGTGCTGGCGTCGACCCATTGCGGCCGCGCCTTCTTGGGCTCACCGCGCCCCCTGCGCTCTTGACCCCCATCATCCGCGCGCTACCATTCGGGCAAGTCTGTCGCCGCGCTCGATCATATCCCCAGACTTCGATCCGGAAGCCCCCACAGTGCTCCTTTGGCTTGATCGCAAGATTGCTGATGGTTTGTCGGCCATGCGCCAGCCTGATGAGAGTCTCAGTGACGTGATCTTTCGGGTCGCACGATTGGAAAGGCGCGCCTTAGAGCCCGATCAAATCGAGGAACTGGAGCGTATCCTGTTGGAAGATGGTCCTGCCCTTCCCCGCGCCCCTCAGCCCAAAGACCATAGCCGAAGGAAGCTGACCCCTAAGCGGAGACTGAGAGCGCAACCAGATCCCAACATTGCTTTGACACTTTTGAATGATGATAGCTTACACATCTGAAGCGAGCCAGATGTTGGCATATGTTACTGCTTAGTGGCGACTCTAAACAAGACGAACAATTAGAAAAGCGGTTGGTACCTTAGTTTGGTCACAAGGAGGTCAAGGGCGCGCCGCAAGCCTGTTCGAGTGTGGAATCAGGCAGCGTTGGGATCGGTTCACGGTTTGCTCTGGCTTTCATCCCCTAAGGCCACCGAGCGCACAACGGGCCGAAGTCATCCTCACGCAGGCTAGCGGACCGGTGTGTGGCCTCTGCCCTGCCGGTCCGCTTTTTCGTCTGTCACCAGATCGGGCGATAACGTAACAACCGCCCTTCGACTGAGGACCTTGATTTAATCTGTTTCAACTAAATGGCTGGGCGCAACAGCCAGCCGACTTGCGTCAAATTATCACAATCCAAAATCATCAACATACATCTACTGTCGATTCAAATTAGTCACAAGGGCAGCGACGCATTGACTTCGTCTGTGGGCTTCTCTGTGTCGGCTGACGGCTGGTGTGCAAACGTGGACTGGAAGTGGTCCGAGCGGCGCGGGAGGTGGACTTGGCCCTGGCGGAGTCACGCCATGCACGATTTTGACGAGGCTAATTGGCAACCCCGATCAGCCAAATGCGATAAGTGTGAGCGCATATTCATCAAGAACGAGCGAAGCGAGCGCTTTTGCCTGGGCTGTGTCAGATCCCAGCGCGCGGAGAAATTTGGCATTGGCATTTGCGGAAGATGTGGGAACGAATTTGGTCGGAAAGCGTCCAGTCAGCGCTATTGTTCAGAGGGTTGCCGGGAATCGACTAGAGCCGTCAGGAGTGCTTGACGAAGTCGGTCGCGCCTCATGTGTCGTCTTGCAACAGATTGCAAACGGCTGCTTATGCAAATAAGTCGCGTGATTTAAGAATTGGCGTCTGACGTTCCTTCCAATATGCCATTCTGCATTTAGTTGAACAAAATCTTTGTTCAATATTTCGCTGAATAATTGCAGTGTCACATACTATACATTTGATTTCAGGATGCGTGGCTTTGGTCCGCTTCCGATTGTGATAGTTATTGTGACAGATCGTATTGCAGAATTTAATTTTTGGTCCTCGTGTGGTTCCTAATATCTCAATTGGTGGCTCTCCTTTTCTCCGTTTAACCTTCACATTGACAAATCTAAAAATCTCTTTTTCGCATTCTTGGCATTTGCCCATAGACCTTTGTTGTCTTTTTTTGGGAAGTTTCATAACCACGTTCCATGTATTTTAGAGCCTTGTACGCTAGGCGAAACGTTTACCGCTGCCCTTTTCCTACTTAGGCAACCTAAACGCGGCTGTATCGCCCTTGAAGGGCAGGACAAGGCAGGGCGCAGGGCGATCGATCCGGGTCAAATGCGAGACCGCCAGTTCGAGGTGGGAGTCGGCTTGGGTCTGACAGAAGCCGCTTCAGTCGCCATGCGCAGCCGTGCTGTGCTCAAATGCCGCCACTCATACGGAGGGCAGCAAAACTGCGTGGAGTGCAGCGTCAAGCAGAGCTGAAGGTTCACGTATGCCAGAATCATAGGCTTTCGTAAGATTTGCGGTAATCCGGCGGCTGAAAGCAGTCTTTTCTCCTTGGGTACAAGGCCGGTTCAGGCTCTTTTGCATTCTCTCCATCGCTTCGGCGTGCGCGTGGGAAAGTAACCGAAGACCGTGCACGTCATAAGAGGAAAAAGGCATGTCGCCCTCGCCATGAGCGGCCCGAACACTGATCCAATGCCTATGCTCTCAGCCGCCGAAAACGCTGGCACGACACCGAGGCTTTTTGAGGAGCCCGTGGGAAAGTCTTTCCATGCTCCGCCGTAAGCGGTCTTTTGATTAGACCGTTGCGTTACTCCCCTCCATCATCGTGCTCATCCATCCACGGGGAAGGCCGATCACTTGGTCGATTCGAAGTTCACTCCGTATCCATATCGTATCCATAAAGACACACCAGAGCCGAGTCTGCTCAAGCCTCACGGAGAGTCGCAAATCAGCCCCTCTCCAGACGGGAAAGCGCCGTTTTGCTGGCCCCAAGTGTCCTGCCGAGCGAACTCAAAATCACTCGGATGGCATAGGGACCGGAAGGAACGATGAAAGTCCCGCCATAGCCCGTTCTGGTATTACGGTTGACTTGCATCTATCGGTAATAGAATTCAGACTGCTCGGCGGGAGGGGTCTTCATGAGGACAGGAATTGTAAAATGGTTCAACTCGTGGAAAGGCTACGGTTTCATCAAGCCAGTTGACGGAGGATTTAACGTTTACGTCCATATCAGCGCCGTCGAGCGTGCTGGACTAGCGGAACTGAAGGAAGGACAGAAGATCAATTTTGACATTGTTGCGGATGTGCGCACGGGGGAGGTATTCGCCGAGAATTTGAGCGTTCCGCCGAATACGCAAGATGACACGCATGGCAACAGCAGTGGGCCGCTTCGTGTACAGACCACCGCACGGACTGTCGAGTAATTGACGAGGCAGATGCGTAGACTCCCTCACCGGAATGACCCCGTCCGGGGACCATGAACGCTTTATTCCCGCGGCCACGATCAAAGCGGCGCGGAGACAAGCAAGGTCCGGCCGTCCACCGATCTAGGCAACGCAGAGGTGCAGGGTCGGCTAGAGCTTACACGCTGCAAAAATCGGAATTCTGTTCAAAGATTGTGCAACCCTCGTTGTCAACCACACCGATACCGTCCGCAGTCGGCTCGTCAGTGGCCCAAAGCCGGAACTGCTGTGGTTTCGCGGAGAGAACGCGCAGAATCTCAGCAATCTGCTTCCTCTCTTCGAGGCTGTAGCGCTCAATTATGTTGTTGGCCTTCATTGCCAATGCCGCCGGACGCTTCATCCGACTCTCGGGCGAAAAGGCTTTAATCCTAAGGCCAGACATGTGAATTCCCTCTATATTCACCACAGAGACCTTGTCACGAACCATCCCGAATGAGGCTTCCTCGTCGAGTATGGTCACGTTCAGGATAGGCGGGCTTACTGAATGCGACATGAACCTGCCGTGGTCAACCTCCCGTCTCAATCGGCCTTAATAAATTAATGAGACTTCGTGGTCATATTACCGAAAGGCAGCCGAGAATACGGCCAGCCACCGGTGATTGGAATGCTAATACTCGGTCGATCTAAAAAAAGACATAGAGGAACGGAACTACTTGATGAATTAGTTGAGGTATTGCTCGCACTATCTCAATTTACAGAAGAAGAATATCTTGATTTTGCAGCAGCTATTACTGTAATTAATAAATATTGGCTCAAACTAAAACAGGATACTGGTGCAGGTAGAATCGGGCGTGGAAGCGAATTTATTCGCCTTCTAATCGAATGTTTGTTTTGTATTGTCATGCAAGCAAACCTGCCGCCTGCGGTGTTTTGGTCTTCCTGTGTCACATTGAATCATGCTATTTGCCTGATGATGATGCTCAATTTGTCCACGACATAACTAACGTACACATCGATCGTGCAGCCTATATTATACGTCAGGTATCAATTTCTTCCGGAATAATTGTTAAGCCCCAAGCAGTGTGAACTTGCATTTCGACCTACATTTGCAGCACGGCGGGTTAGTCTTTCATCGCGTTCCCGGCCTCGGACGCACGCACGAACTTGGTTGAGTCTGAGAGGCGCGGCGGAACTGTATTCAGCTCCGCGGCCACTTCGTTTTGCGAAAAACCACTTCCACGAATCGCGGTAAATCCGTCTCGCCGCGTCCAATCCTGCACCGGATACGCCCGTGAAGCGTCCGTCCCCGTTCAGATCGTTGAGATCATAAAGGGCGGGCGGCGCGAAGTAGCGGAAGTCAGCGTAGGCGCGCTTAGTTAAGGTCGGGACCAATTCAAGGATCAGGCGAACGCCGCATCGAGGACTACCTGGACACCCGGAGCCTCCACTACCGAGAGGATCGCCTCAATCTGCTATCGATCCTTGCCTACAGTGAGTCCGCCCATCTAAGTTTCGGCCTGTCTCGCGCCGACACGCCCGATTTCGACTCGACGCCTGATCGCATCCCGGGACAGGCCGCCTTTCTGCAACGAACCGATGTCGGAAGCCTTGGCTTCGAGCCCCAGAGCGACGGAAGCCTTGGCTTCGAGCCCCAGGGCGACGGCGGCGTCACCTTAGTCGCCGCCTACCCTTTCGCTGAACGGACACGTTGCAACGCCTTACTGGTTAAGGAGCGTTCGCCCTTCGCTGCCTACTGGCCAGCGGACGCTGGCGAGACGCTCACCGCCTCTTGGTTCATCCGGATCCACGCCGAGGAAAACGCGCACGCTGCGCTTTGGTCCGCCTGGACCCGGCGGTTCGAGGAATTGCGACCCCGTGCCGTTGCATTGGCCGCGAGTTTGGAGGACATCGAAGACCACCGGATCACCGCGGCGGAAAGCTTCTTCATTGAAGAGAAGGATCCGCCCTTCGCAGCCGGCTTCGTCACAAATTGCCATCCCCAAGACGGCAAGCAGCTCTCCAACGTCATCCAGTTCGGCTTTACCGGCCAAAACAATCTGAACGCCTTCAATCTTCTGCGCGGCGCCAACCGGGATTCGGACATCGAACGGCGGCGTAAGGCGCTAGCGGTCATGGGCTTCTTCGTCACTATCGCCTCTCGAAATACGCGCGGTTTGATCCCTGGCTTCTACAACGCCGATGTACGCGAGTTCGGCAGCTGGTGGACGGGTCTCGTCTTGCCGCTGGCCTATGCCAAGCCCGGCGGAGACCTCGAAGCGCTCATGGGCCCTCTCTATCGCCATCTCCACGACGTGATCGAGGCGCTTGCGGACCGCCAAGGCATCTACTTACGCTGCGCGGTCGAGGAGTACAGCGCGCTACTCGCCGCCTATCGCTAAGAGATAAGCCGCGGCGTCGACCATCCTGAGTGGCTTGCCGCATGCCGCGTCTTCGCCGAATTCCTGCTTTCCGTCCAGCAGGCTGATGGATCATGGTTCCGGGCCTATTCCCCAGTCGGCGGGGCGATCACCGACCCAAGGAGTTGGTTCGGCCAAACCGAGGTCCAGCAGAAATCTTCGACCGCCACGCCGATCCCGTTTCTTGTGACGCTCCACGAATTGACGGGCGACGTTCGTCTAGTCGATGGAGCCCAGCACGCCGGCGACTTCGTGCAGCGCAATTTTGTCGAGCGCATGAAGTTCAACGGGGCAATTCCCGACTCGATCTACGCAAAGCCCCAGCTGGTAGATGGCGAAAGCATCATGTTCGCCATACAGGCGCTTCTGTCCTTGTATCGCGTGTCCAAGGATGAGAACCACCTCAGAGGCGCAGTGCGGGCCGCACGACTCGTCGTCACTTGGATCTGTCTTTGGGACGTGCCCTTACCGCCGGACTCGACATTGGCGAGGTTCGGCTTCCGTTCCACAGGTTGGATGGCCTGCGATTCGCCGGGCGCCGGGTATGTATATCCAATGGGAATCCTAGCAGTCCCCGACCTGGTCGAGCTCGGACTGATCAGCGGCGACACTTTGCTTCTTGAGGCTGCCAATTTGCTCCAGGCCGGTTGCAACGAAACAGTGGAGCTGCCGGCAAAGAGCTGGGGCTATGCGATACTTGGTCTTCAGGAGGAAGGCCTGTTGGTCTCGTGGTGGTTTGCCGACGACCCCATGTTTGCCGATACGGCGTTTGGCGGCCGTCGGAAGGGCGAGGGGAACAAGACCTGCCTGCCGTGGATAGCGGCGATCAGTGTCTACGTCCACCAGGAAATGCTCGCCCGCTACGGGACCACGGACATTGCGGTCATCGAAGAAGAGAGCGGGTTCGGGCCTTCAGTTTGCTGACTCACTAACGACCGCCGCCTTTCGATCTGTGAAAATTGACGGCGAATTCACGTCCTGTTTTGTTATTTCAACAAAGCGGAGACGTGACATGCGAATGCGCTGGACCACACAGAATGAAACGACCGGCGCCGATGGCTTCCTGCTCGAGGGCGAAGCGAGCTTCGCCGCCGAAATTGCGTGGCTGTGTTCTGCCGGCTGCCCCAACACCGGTAAGGCGAAGCTCGTCAACGTCGAAGTCACGGGACGGACCGAGAGTGTCACGACTGCTATAGTCACCGCCCAAATGGCGCGTTGGCTCGAAAACGAAACCGATGCGGAGCCGGTGGAGCGAGCGACTTGAGCGAGCAGCTTCCCGCTATCTGACAGCGTCGCTGCCGTTCTGGCGGCGCGCGAATAACCCTAGCCCTCCACCACCCTCGCCCTGACCCTCGGAGCCGGTTCCGACGCCCGCGACGATTTTGGCGGCTATGGACATAGCTGAGAGGGGCTTGCTTTCGACCCGTAACGTTAAAGGGCGATAAGTTTGGCTTGTCTAGCTTGCCTGGCTTGGCCAAGTTGGTTCCCTGGTACAGATTGTTAGTCCTCGTTACCCTATTGAAATTGAACGTTGCCGCATAGGCGCAATTCGGCTCGAGTCGCGATGGACGACGAGGCGCGCCTGCTACGTGGGTTTGAACCGGGTTGCGGGCGGGGTTTCCTCAAACGGGTGGAAGACTGGCGGTGGTCGGGCGGCGCGCCACTCCTCGACCGTTCCGCGGGGCCGCTTCGCTGATCTCATCGGGACGGATAGGCGGTCTTCGGCCGAACATTCGCGAGGACGGCACTGACGCCGGGATATTTGTCACTCCAATCAAGGCCGGTCCGCGTCAGCAATTGCGCTGTTCTTTCGCGGCTTCCGTCGATCGGAGGAACACATCCGTTCCACAAACGTTGGCCCCCGACGGAGAATTTTAATGGTCAGACGTCTCGCTTTTCTCGCTGCCTTGTTCGCGTTGGGCTTCACGGCACACGCGCAGGATGACCCGGGGGCGCTCGCTGGAGTCTACGGCCCCTCGCAGGCCTTTCCCACGTCCACGGGAACGAAAGGCCGGCCTGCCTCTCAGGCGCCGGCGCCCAGTCCTGCCGGAGTGTATGCGCCAGGCGAGATAGCCGCCGGGACCTCTGCGACTCCACCTTCCCGTGCGGGTGGCGCTTTCGGCGTCACGGCCCCCATGGCAGTCGTGGCGCCTGGTCTGGCTGGCGTCTATGCTCCCGGACAGACAGCGCCCGCCTCACGCACAGCTGTGGTTGCTCCGAATGGGGCCATAGTTGGATCGGGTCCCAGTGTCTCAGTATGGCCCAGGCCTGGTTTCGCGAACCAAGGGCCCTTTCCCATTGGTCAAGGCAGCCCCTTTGCCGTCGGTCAAGCCCTTGCTTTGACCATAGTGCCGACCCAGCTCCCCGACCAACCCAGAAATGGCGTAGCAGTGGTGAATGGTCACCGCCTCATTCTCGAACGAGGGACGAATCGTATCATCCAAGATCTCGACTGAACGCTGGAACCCACCGCATCCTGCCTCGCGTCGAGCACCTCCACACTCCTGCGGGGCTCCTTTTTGTGGCGGACCGGCTGAATAATCTCGTTGCTTGGCGTGTTTTCGATTGGGACCGCCAGACGCGGGATTGCCCGACCGAATCTTATCCCGCGCTCAGACTGCCTCGGCGGCCCGATTGCCCCCGTTTCTGGGCCGCCTCCGGCATCTCATTTGATTCGCGGGCTGGGACCCTACTAGGATATGCGTCAACAAGGTTCACGTTGCCCTCGGGATGGAAACGTGCGGAACGGTGCAATCGGGATGCAGACGAATCGCATGGCCCGGCTCCCAGACGCCGATAGGTTCATCCGCCGCAAGCTTGAGTCGGCGGGGGTCATGGCGACACGTCAGCGCGTCGATCTCGGGCGAACGATCTTTGGGGCGGGCGATCGGCACTTCACGGCCGAGATAATCTATCAGGAGACGCGGTCGATCCGCTTCGCGCCGACGCGCGGCACGATCTACAACACGCTGAACAAGTTCGCCCGGCGCGGGCTCTTACGCGAGATCGCCCTCTACGACGCAAAGGTCTGGTACGACACCAAGACCGGGCCGCACTTCCATTTCTATTTCGAGGACACGGACGAATTGTCCGACATCCCCGACTGCGAACTGCCGGAGATCGAGATCTCACCGCCCGAAGGCATGCGGGTCGCCGCGATCGACGTGATCGTGCGGCTGAAGAGGGCGTGAGCCGCCTCGGAAGCGGCGGCCGAGATCGAGATGCGAATCCTTCCGCGGCGCGGGGGGAGAGCCCCAGTCCTGTAACGATGCGCGTAACGATCATCCGCGCCATCAACCTCCTCGCCGCAGCAAACCTACGAGCAAGCCTCGCCTGAAAAACGAGGCGCACCCGGCGCAACAAAAAAGGCCCCGGAAACCCGGAGCCTCTGACTTTCCACACGGCCTGCTTCGCGGCGGTCCTGCCAGGTCTCACAACCCTGGATGATCAAACATCGATGGAAACAGCCTTGCGCGACGACCGATAGCCCGCGAGGCCCAGGCCCGCGAAACCAAGAAGCATCATCGCCCAGGTCGAGGCTTCGGGCACGTTGGCCTGGATGGTGATCGTGGAAAGGTCTGATCCGCGCGCCGCTGTGCCGCTCAGCGTGATCAAGTAGACTTCGGTTAATGAATAGTCGGTCGTAAAGTCGGCCAACGTGAAATTCGTGTAAGTGCCAGCGCTTGTGAAGTTTTGTGTTCCGATTAGCGTGCCGGTACCGGACCCAGTATAACGCCTGTTTTCGGTGTCATAGAACGAATATTCGTTCACCCGCCATCCCTTCGGCAAGGCGTTCTCGGTGAGCGTTGTATCGAGCCTGATCCTTTTGTCCAAGGGCGAATCGATGTTCTGCTCGGTGACGTATACGGTCAGCGTCTTGCCGGGGGTGCCGGAGACGTTCAGATCGACACTGCCGAAGTTGATCCCCTTTCCGCCCGTGTCGACCGCGCTCAACGTGTTAACCGAGAAGGTTCCGTATGACCCGCTCCAGTTCTCTCCCGTCTCTGCCGGAGCGGCCGTTCATCGGCGGAAAGAAGTTTGCGTATCCGGCTTCCGACAGTTTGATGTAAAGATCTCCCCCGTCCGCCGCCGCTGGCGCGCAAGACAGTCCGTAAGCCGCAACCGCAGCGCCGAGGATAAAATATTTCGTGTCCATTGTTTCCCCTTTCCCGGTAGAGAAAACCGCGCCGAAATCCTCCGTAGTGAGCCTTGTTAACCACATAAAGTTAACTCTGTCAAGTCCGCGCCTCGACCAAATCGGAACCACTCACGTCCGCACGCCGGCGCATTTGCGGCGCGTCGCGTGCATGACGGCGCCGGGCCCGACGTTTGCAACTAGGTGGTTGCCCGGCTGCTGCTGCCCGGTTATCGTGCCGGCGACGACGAAGTTGGGTCGGCTGCCTGACCGTTTCCCCTTCGGTCATGCGGCCAAAGGTTGCGCGCGCTTGGCCCCCAATCCAAGCGCTTCCAACTTCGTCGTCGCCGATCAGCGCAGATGACGGGCAGGCGGGTCGGCGTTCGATACCTGTCGCGCGGATGCTCAATGGTGGCGACTGAACGGCTCGAACTCGGGACATGCAATACCGAATCCAATTCCTTGACTGTTCGGCCAACGTCCTTCGGGAATGGAGCGCCTGCGCGCCGTCTCGAGACGGCGCCCGCGACGCAGGCGCTCCATTCCCGAAGCCACGGCTCAAACAGAAAGACCGCCTCGCGGCGGTCTCTCCGAATATCGAAATGTGGTTGACGATCAAGCGACGATCGAGACGGCCTTGCGCGACTTCCGATAGCCGGCGAAGCCGAGGCCAGCGAAGCCGACCAGGATCATAGCCCAAGTCGACATCTCGGGCACGCTAATCGTCACACCCTCTATGCCCCATCCCTCGTCGCCGATGCCTTGGAAGCCGGCGTTACCGGGGGGCGGCAAGCTCGTGTAGTTGAATATCAGCGTGTTGATCCCGGAGACGACCGGAAGAACATCGCCGAAAGTGACGATTTCCTTTCCACCGGCAAAGCCGATGGCCGTGCCGTTGCTCGTCGGGTTGGAAAGGGTAGCGCCAAAAGGATTCAAATAGACCACCGCCTGGGTGGTGTTGCTGCCGCCGCCGAGGTTGAATGTTCCCGCGAAGAGTGGGGATCCGTTCAGGCTGAGCCCAAAGTCATCCTCATAGAAGTTTTGTCCATCGAGGCTAAGATAGCCGTCGATGGTGAACGACAAACCAGTCGTCGTTGCGGCGGCCGAATCGAACGTCACTGCGATTGAGGTGTCGGTCGGCTGTTCAGGGCTCGGACCCGGATAGATAACGCCAGCGTTCGCCGACGCAGCGAAAAGGACCACTGAGAATGCGGCTATAACTGTTGGCTTTTTCATGTCAATCCCCTTATGAGGCTCCCACCTTGCCAGTAGCTAACACAATTGTTTTCGTCTGTAAAGCCCGGTAAGCAGTTAATCAAATGCGGGCACTAGACCAATTGCAACTCAATAGTTGTATGAAGCCGTTCACATCACATGTTAACACCGCATCTTAACACCACATCTTCTCTTGGAGCACGGTCGCGTGCGTGATATACAGGAGGCTCAGCATCAGACTGTTGAAAGGTTCATGCCGAGGAGGAGACGGGTCGAGTGGAATTCACACTGTCTTTGGCGCACACATCATTGCGGCTGGCGATTGGCTTCATTATAGCCGGCGCGTCGGCTCAACTAGTGTCCGCACAGGCTTTTTCAAACGATGCCGATCTCAAATTGTTCGCCGTGCACATCAATCGAACTCCGCCGCAATCGTGGCCCGGCTACGGCGTTTATCTTGGCAATGGCCTGATCCTTACCGCAGAGCACGTCCCGGGGCACTTCGCGCGGACGAAACCCCATGTCGTCTTAGCCGGACAGGACCTTCCAGCCGCCTTGGTGAAGGAGGGCGGTTTTGAAGACGTGGACCTGACCTTGCTATCCATTGACCCAACGAAGCTTCCGGTTCAGTTGGAAATGCGCCGGATGCCGCTTTGCGCGACGCCGCCCGTTGCGGGCGAGACGGTAGTCGTCGCCACCCCGGAAGGAACTGCCCGTTCGCACGTTCTGCCGCAGGTGACGGTCCCGCCGAATATGCGCGGTCGCTTCGACACTTTGATCGGCGACGTCGCCACAACTGGAAACTCTGGCTCGGGCGTGTTCGACGCCCGAAAACAGTGCCTCCTCGGGATCATCAGCCGCAAGCTTTCCGTCATACTAAAGGGGAACCCGCTGGGCGCGCCGCCGCGAACCGTAGACATTGGCAAATACTTCGTCCCTGCCAGCGACATCAAAGCTTTCATCCCCGACGGAGTCTCGTTTTAAGGCTTCACATCTGGCATGCGACGCTCAGGCCCCGCGACGCGAGGCGGTCCCGCTTCCCTCGGCAGCGCGCCGGGGCGCCGGCTCAATCAGGGTCGCTGGGCGCGCCGGGGTCCAAGACTTGCGGATTTGGATGTTGAGCCGATCGTGCCAGGGGAGCCCGAGGCTGCGCTCGTGCTCGATCGCCTTGCGCCAGTCCTCAGCGCCGCGAGCGGTGCGGCGGCCGTCGACGAAGCCTTCGCCGTAGGCTTTGATTTCAATACCCAGGTCGTCGAAGCGGCGCTCGGTGCGGCGGCCATCCCTGCCGAAGAAATAGCCGGCGAGATACGCCTCGGTTGGTTTCTCGGTCATGCGTGCCTCAATGTCATCGGGATTGCCGCGAAGAGAAAGCTGCCTCATAATTCAGCTGTAACCCGCGTCAGTCTTCAAGGACCGGTTAGGAGGAACAGCGCCATGGCAAAGGCCCCGAAGCATCCGGCCACTGAGCATCATCATCAGGCGGCCGCGTATCACCACGCGGCAGCACATCATCATCATCAAGCTGCCCATCATCATGATCTTGGCGAGCACAAAGAGGCGAAGGAGCACGCCGAAGCGGCTCACGAACATAGCGAACAGGGACACAAGTACACGGCAACCGCCCACGAACATTCTCGCAAATAGTGAAGACAGAAGGAGGCGGCGATGTAGTATCCTCCCGCCGCCTCCTTCGCACCCGGCGTGGAAATCCTGGACCCGCCGCTTGCGAGCGCGTTTCCGCTCCGACCTTAATCCGGTCCGCAAGGTGGACGGGGACTCCAAGATTGGAGGCCGAGGGCAAAGCTGACAGGAGCTAACAAGGCCGAAGGGAAAGTGCAGAATGCCATTGAAGGCTTGAAAGACGCTGTGCGGGACCCCGTGTAGTTGATTTAGAGGCCGTTTCGAAAAAGTGGCTGAGTGGCTGAAGTGGCTGTGTGAGCAAGGGAAACGCCATGTCGCTTGGAACTATTCTGCTAATTATCTTAGTCGTCGCGTTGCTTGGTGGCTTCAGTAGGCTCGGAGGCGGCCCGTTCTATGGGACCGGATATGGGCTTGGTCTCGTGCTTGGTAGGCTTTGAAGAAGCTTTTCGGCCCGATCGTCGCCGGGGACTTGAGAGCGTTGGTCGCGGGTTAGGATCGAGAGGGACGGCGTTACCTATAAGGGCGTTTTAATGGGGATGTCTACGGCCACGTGAGGGCAGCAAGATTGCACGCAAACGCTGGATGCTGTTCACCGGGCCGATCCGGCCCTCATCCGCTCCGCTGATGGGCGAAACGGGCGCTGCGGGCCCCCTGTGCGTCGTGGCGGCGGCAAGGCGCGGCGGGGCGAATGCGTGATTGCGGCGCAACTCGCCATCGGCTTAAATATTTCCTCCCGGCAAATCTGCACAGAGGAAACGCTTATGAGCAAGGGACCGGGGCGGGTGCAGCGGGTGGTTCTCTCCCTGATCGCCGCCGAACCGGACGGGGTTTTCACCATCGCCGATCTTTGCCGTCACGTCTATCCGGACGCCGCCGAGGTCGCCAAGAAACACCGCGTCTCGGTCCGCTACGCGCTCCGCCACATGCCCTTGCCGGAGACATGGCGGGTCCGGCGGCTCAGCCGCGCCGGGTCGGAGTTGTGCCTCTTCGACCCATGCAGCGACGAGAGCCAGACCCGCGTGCGCTGGTTGGAATTCGGGCGGGGCGGGCAAGCGATGATGACCTACGACCGCTGGAAGGAGCTTTTCCCGTATCTTGTCGAACAGGCGAACGAGGCGGCGGCGTATGCGCGGCGCAGGCGAGACGCCTCGCCAGTCGAGAAGCTCGACATCCAGATCGCCGACGCACAGCAAATGCTCGGGATGATGAAAATGGCCGGGACCGATCCAGCCTTGATGCGGCGCGATGCCGAGCGCCTCGTCGCATTGCAGGCGGAGCGAGCCAAGCTCACGGCGGCCTGATGCTCCATCAGGCGGGGCGAACCTCGCGCTCAAGCCCATCCAGCTTGTCGGCCAGCGCCTCCACAACCTGCAAAATCTGCAGGCCGATCGCCATCGGCAACCGATCGTCGGAATCAGGCGGGGCGTCGGCAATGAGGGCGAGGTCGGCCGGACCAAGCTCAGGGCACCGGTGGTTGATCAAGGCGCGGATGTAAGCGATGCGGTCGTCATCACCGGGTGGGTCGATCATGTCTCCTCTCCCGACCAATGCTCGCTTTCGCCGTCATCGGTGCGCGTTCAAAGGTTGGCGTGACCAGTTTCGCCGCGAACCTGGCTCTGTCTTTCGCCCAAATGGCTGTTCCGACGCTTCTCGTCGACGCCAATTTGAGAAGGCCGAGGCTGACCGGGCTTTTTGGTCTCGACAAAGAAACGGAAGGCTTGGTCGAGGCGCTGACCCTTCGTGCGACCGACTCATCATCCATGATCGTCGATGTCCTCCCTTGTCTGTCGCTGTTCGTCGCGGGGGCGACAGCGCCTCATCCGCAGGAGCTTCTGATCTCCAAGGAATTCCTGACGCTATCGCAAAACGCGCAGCGCAACTTCGGTGTGGTGATCTACGATACGCCACCGGCTTTGGAGAGCGCCGATGCTTATGTCGTGGCGCCGCGTGTCGGTTCGGCGATCCTAGTGGCTCGCCGACACCGAACGAGAGTCAAAGACATCGAGAACATCACGCACACGCTCACGGGTCATCAGTGCGAGATTGCCGGCACGGTCCTCCGACTCCATTGATCTTCTGCATCGCGTCGGCGCGGATCATCGGACTTCAGCGCTTCGTAAATGTTTTTCTCAGTCAAATCCAAACGCGCTACCTCGATCTCCGCCGTCGCGGCACGATGGCGCAGTATTCCCTATCCCGCTGCAATCCTCGGGCGAGTCGCGTGCAGCGTCTGTCATTCTCCTGCCCGCGCGGTCAGGGACACCGCCTCGTACAAATGTCGTAAGTTTGGGATTGGCGCTTGCCCCGTCAGGCTGAGAACATCAGCTCCGAGAGCCTCCATTTCGGGGGCCGCTCGCCGCACATGGCGCGCAAAATAGTCATCGCCGCGCGAGGCCAATAGACGGCTCCAATAGGTCGTCCCTATGAAGAGTGGGGACCACTCGAATATCGCGCGCAGAGGGACCGGCGCGGGTCCGATGTGCTTTCGATCCAATTCACGCCAACCTTCCCGTACTGCCAGAATGAATGCCCTCAGAGCGTCCCTGTCGTGGGCGAGCTTCCCTGCGTCGCAGTCCGCCGCGCAAAGAGCGCCGCTAATCGCCGTAATGAATACCGCATGGCGACGAAGCCAAGCGTCCATGTCCTTGATCGACCGAACACGAATCCCTGCTGCGCGGAAAAGAGCGACGATGTCCGGCGGAGACGCTTCGACAGCCGTCGCTTGCTCAGAGATTTCGACGAAATGATCGACATGGTTTTCGATCCCGCCGGAGAAGCCGGGGAACGCGGAAACCACTCGTTTGCGTCCCAGAGCCTCATAAAGAGACTCAGACCCGTTGGCGTGATTGACGAGGAAAACAAATCTCGGGATTTGCGTCGCGGCCAATATAGACAGAACGCCTTCAAGTTGCTCTCGGCGAACCGTGACGAGACACAGTTCGGCAGCGCAGTCGGGCTCAAGCGTCGCCGATACGGCGAGATCGGCGCGCCAACGTCGGCCTGATCGGATGTCTTCAATGATGGCGCCGCAGCGCGCCAATTGAGTCGCCCGCGACCCTCTTGCGACCAGGCGGACTTCGTGACCACCCAGTGAGAGCCGAACCGCAAACAAGGTCCCTTGCACGCCCGCCCCGAACACGACGATTCGCATGGTTCGCCTCCAACGACGGCTTGACGTCGGGACCTGCGGTCCGTTGTGCGTGGTCAGCGGTCACCAGGCGGGCAACGGGTGAACGCCAACTTGCGTACTGCGCGATCCCGTTGCCAAACGACCAGTTCTCCTTCTTTACCTCGACCAAGCTCACGACAATGTCCTCGCGGCGAGGGTGCCGGCCGTTGGTGGTTCCGTCGCCGCTCAGTCCGAATGTTCAATTTGTTGCTCAGCGATTGCGGTTGTCCAAGGGTGTTGTCTTTTCTCCCAGACCGAGTTGCAGGGCATCTCAAAATCGGGATCAGCGAACATCCCTACGGCTACTGCGATCAGCTCGGGGCGTTGCTCGGCTTCCCAGAAGACCGTTCCCCCGCATTCTGGACAAAAGTTGAATGTCACAGTTCTACCGCTATCTGCTCGACGCGCGTATCGTTTGGCGATGCCCTTAGCGAGCCAGACTTGATCTCGCGGATAGAATGCCTGAACACCGAAAGTGCTTCCCGTACGCCGCTGGCATTCGAGGCAGTGGCACATGGCGACGCGGACGGAGTCACCTCGAACTGTGACCTGGAGCTGCCCGCAACTGCATGCGGCTTCGCGATCCGGCATGTGGGTTAACCGTTTAAATGTGTGACGCGATGTTATTACCAGCTTGAACTGATCGTTGCATCACGATTGTCTCTTCGGCCTAATATTCCGACCGGACGTTGAGGAGCGTGAGATGCCGCTCTTGAGGATCGCATTTCTTGCCGCTGTTGTGATGGTCGCCGCCGACGGGGTCGGGCACGCGTGGGAAAACACGCCGCTTCTCAACATTTACCAGGTCGCGTACCCGGTCGTTTGGAACGGTAAGACAATCATGATTGGGGCGCGGCTTCAGTTGCCCGCTGGTGCGAAGGGCAAGATGCCGGCGGTGATCATGATGCACGGCACGGGCGGCATCAGGTACAGCGGCGTCTACTACGCCGCGGCGTTGAATGGCGCCGGCGTTGTGACGCTCGAGGTCGATCAATGGGGCGGTCGCGGGCTGCCCGGCGGCGCGTCCAGCCGGCCCAAGAATCTCGGCGATAATCTGCCCGATATTGCCGGGGCCTACCATCTACTCACAGCGCGGCCAGATATTGACGCCTCGCGTATCGGTATCCTGGGAGAATCAATGGGAGGCATCGAAACCCTGCTCATGATGACTCGACACAATAGCGACGCCATTCTCGGTCCAGGCGTGCACTTCCAGGCGGCTGTGGCGCTATACCCGATCTGCTGGCTTTACAATCACGTTCCGGGAGCCGACTTCGCCGATCTCGTCGACGCGCCCATCAGGATCATGGTTGGCAGCGCGGACGATTATGACGGCGGGGGCGACGCCTGTCAGCAACTGTTGAGCGAACTCACCCCGGTAGACGCCGCGCATGTGTCGTTGCGCATCTTCCCCGGTGCGACGCATATTTTCGACAGCTTCGCCGGGGCCTACGAGTTCTCCGATCCCGGCGCCAACCGGCGGCAGGGCGGAATCATTCATGTGCGACCAGACCCCGAAGCTCGCGAGCAAGCGCGCGACGACATGACGCAATTCTTCGTCGCCGCGTTTAAGCGGCAATGACCCAGGCGGTTTGCGCTAAGGTTCGCGGCGCGGTCTGCAACGAGCGCTCAACGTCGACTCCAGAGTGATCGCATCTTTGATGAACCGTCGCCTTCGGGTCGATTTGATCCGTTAGCTGCGCCGTCGACGAACGACAGTTCTTTGCGCGATCCGACCATCCGCCTCAGCGCGTTTGGACAACGAAAACGCCAACCGCTGCGCTCGCCTCACGGCCCAGTATCCGTTGGTGTATTTGTGTCAATGTACACCATCAGCGCACCTAGCGCCGTGGACGGCCGGAGTCCCGCGCTGAAACGGCAGCTCGGATCGCGACGCTGGCGCCTCGACTGCTGGGGATCGACTGCCAAAAGCAGCTGCGCCTCGGCGATTTGATCGGGCGTCATCCTGGCGGCCACTTCATCGCGGCTCTTGATTGCTATATCGCGAATGGGGCGTTGGGTGCGCGCGATGCAGCCAGGTCGAACCACAGGTAGGCCTGCGCATAGATCCTGCGGCATGCCTTTGCCGTTAGCATAGATGAAGCCGAAAATATCGACGTGTTCAACGGCATCGTGAAATCGATACTTCGTCCGGATTCATCTCGAGGCATCGCAACCCCAATCGCTTCATTCGCAGGGCTGAGCACCGATTACTCGATCACCCCATAGATCGGCTGCCGAGCTCCAACGCCCTTGAGCGCGAATTCACCCAAGAGCTCCGCCCGCACGCCGCTCGCGCGCACGAATTCCGCTGAGAGCAAGGGCGAGCGTTGGAGATCCTTGCACATCGACTCGATGCGCGAAGTTAAATTGACCGCGGGCCCAATGACGGTGAAGTCGAGGCGCGCGTCTCCGCCGATGTTTCGGTACATCACGTCGCCGACGTGCAACGCGAGACCGTAATCGATTTGGGGCGCTCCGGAAGCAGTTCGAAGAAGGTTTTCCGCTTCGATGGCGATCCCCGCCGCATGCGCCGCCTCAAGTGCGCGGCGGCAGGCGGGAGCCGCGTCCCGCTCAATCGGAAAGATCGCCAGCATGGAGTCGCCGATGAATTTGAGGACCTCGCCGCCGCTCGCTTCGATGGCGTCGCACATCGGGCCGAAGTAGCGATTCAGCATCTCGATCAGCTCATCGCGCGGCGAACTTTCTGAAAGGCTGGTGAACCCGCGCAAGTCGGAGAGCCAGATCACGGCGTTGATGGTCTCGCCCGTCCCTCGCCGGATTTGGCCGGCAAGAACTCGGCCACCGGCTTGCCGACCGACATAGGTGTCGAGGAGCGTTTGCGCCATACGCCGCAAGGCCTGGATCTCCAGGTTGACCGCGACGGCCGGCGTCATCGCCTCAAACAATGCGATCTCTTCGTCGGAGAAGCCGCCGACCCGGGTCGTGGCGAGCGAGAGGGCCTTATTGGTTCCGTCGCTGAAAGGCACAGGCAACACGACGTAATCAGTCACGCCGGCGCTACGCAGCTCCGTGAGAATGGGAAATTCTGGCTTGTCGCCGGCTATCGTCAGACGGCTCCGATACAGGTTGCCGTCATACGCGCTCCTGATCGGGCTGTTGGCCAGAATTGCGTTTTGGCTCGGATCCACGCGGTAGCGCCGTTCGGTGACGCCCTTGTCGCGTTCCCAAAGAGAGCTCACGGAGAAGAGCTGCGGGTGCAGGACCGGGACGCCGGTGGTGATCCGGCTGACGTCTACGCGGGCGTCTCTCAAGCGCGCGGCGAAGCACTCGAGGAAGCTCTTCGCGTCCGTGATGTGACGCCCCTCCGTCATCAACCACCGGATGACAGGACTACCCTCCGCCAACGCCTGGACCTGCGATTTTCCGGTCACGTCAGACCCTCCGTTCTTACGGGGTCACTCGCCGCGGCTCCACCGCATCATGGCGACCCTGAGCAATCTTTGTAAAAGATGAAACTCGTCAAGGTCCGAGGCGGACATGCTGGCCGGAAAGTGTGGCTGCTTCGCCCGCAAGGTCGCATCCGACATGCAAGTGCAGGCCAAGACGTGGGCAAGCCATCTCATCGTCATTCCCGAACACATCGGGTCCGTGCTCCCGCGCAAAGTCGAGCGGGTTGCGACGCATCGCCTTCCGGGCAATCGTCACAATCCCCCGGGGAACGATCCGCACATCAATACGTTTAAGAACGCATGATGGCCATCAACTCACGACTTCGGCTGTTGATCGGCGGCGTCACACTTGTCGCCGGCTCGGCATTCGCCCAGACGCCCAACGCGACGCCAACTCCAACAGTGCCGCCTGATTCGGTTCCAGGTCAGATTGCGCCCGGCGCCAATCCGACTGCGCCGGCCCAGAACCTGAGCGAAAAGCTGAACCAGTCGGACGGCGTCATCCATCCGAAAGAGGTGGACCCGGCCATCGAGAAGCCGGCGCCCCAGGTGCGAGATCCGAACGTGGTGCCGCCGCCAGGGACATCGGGCGGCGCTCCCGCACCGAAGCCAAAATGAGCGCCGCTTCTTGCGATTCCTCCAGCGTCAGGCCGGACCGATCCGGCCATGACAGGACCTCGCCTTACGCTTGGCGATAGCAGCCGCTTCCCCTTGAGCTTCAGAACATGCGAGGCCGCATTCGGTGCGGTCGCCTCCTCGACTAGCTCGCTGTGGTCCCTTTTGTTGACGTTCCGGAAACGCTCAACTTGGCTTAAAGTTCGGTCTCGGAGGGCGGGCCAATTTCGCAAGAGTTTATGCCGCGCTCACCATACGCCTGGAACGATCCTCGACCTGACCCGCCGCATGTAGTCCGCGTAGCCGGGGAGCGCACTGGCGAGCACGGAGACGGGAACATCGTCGAGCGCGGTGTTGGCGAGCCAAGTGGCGAGTCGGCCCGTGGGCCCATTCGGGTCGGTGGCCGCGCGAGCGGCTTTGGCGGCCACGTCGTAACTGGACTTAGTGGGACTCGTCATCGCCAGCACGGGGTCGCCGAGCAGCCGATCGAAGACCGCGCTTTCGCACGCCCACCCGACGTCGCGCGTCGGCAGGATCGCAGCGTACAGTAGAGCTGTTTCCGCTACAGAGCACAGCGTTGACGTCGCCGAGGCCAACCTTGCAGCGGCCAGGGCGGCGCTTGCGAAGGATCCGACCAACCCGTCGCTGCAGATGGCGGTAACTCCAGGATCAAACAAACTTGGCCGCAGCGCGAAGGACTCTTTCACGAACGGAGTTCACATTTGCTCGCGCTGCCTCGAACAAGTCTGTTACGCCCACGGTAATCAGCGCGCTGAACGGCCTGCTCGGAATTAGGTAATCGCCGGCTAAGACCGGACGGATTGCGATCCCCCGGGCCACACGAGGTCCTCATTGGTTCGCCGTAGGCCGTCCGCTCCGATCGCCTCGAAAAGCTCTCAGTCCAGCCACAGCAAAACGCTCTGAACCCGCCGGTGAGGCCCGAAGAGCACGCAAGCTCAGGACAACTCGGAGCCGTTCAAACTCTCGCAGCCCGAGAGTATATACGGTCGATCTTGGTCGCCATGATGAAGTCGTTCTCGTGCAGTCCCTTGATCTTCTTGGTCTGCAGAGAGACCGTTGCACTGCCCCAACCGAAGCTGATATCCGGATGATGGCCTTCGGCTTCCGCGAGCTCGCCAATCTCCTGGACAAAGGTCAGTGCCTCCCGGAAATCACGAAACCGGAAGCTCCGCTCGATGCGGTGAGGTTCCTCCGCCAGTCGCCAGTCTGGCGTCTGTGGTTGAAAGCGCCCGGCTTCTTCGCGAGTGAGCGGAGGTATTCCCCCGCGACAGGGAGTGCAGGTCTTGCTGACAAGAGCTTCGGTCACGTTGCTTGCTCCTCAAATCAACCGTCGCGTGCGCCAAGGCCGGCGACCTTCCAGATCTTGTG
>Ga0206860_10089_pt1 | contig 24284 bp, 16 predicted proteins | sample Alteio_BWOrgCont_44_FD_152624 | JGI IMG/M metagenome (GOLD analysis project Ga0206860, IMG submission 152624) | Enriched cells from forest soil in Barre Woods Harvard Forest LTER site, Petersham, Massachusetts, United States -... | ecosystem: Environmental > Terrestrial > Soil > Temperate forest >...
CTTGAGGGCGGCTTCGATGCCAAAGACGGCCAGTTGATCGCCATGCTGGTCCGCCGTGGCCGTGACCGCGCCCTTGTCAATCAACGGATGGATGGCGCTGATGTTGTCAAAGCCGGCCACCAGGACTTTGCCGGTTTTGCCCGCAGCCTCGATCGCGGACACCGCGCCCAGCGCCATGTTGTCGTTGGCGCATAAGAGGGCTTTGAGGTTGGGATGTTCGCTAAGGATGGCGGCGGCCACGCTGTTGGCTTTTTCCATTTCCCAATCGCCGCTCTGCACACTCACGATATTGGCCCCCGCAGTCTTCATGGCGTCTTCGAATCCAAGCCGCCGTTGCTGGCCGTTGAAAGCCGTGGGAATCCCTTCGATGATGGCAACCTCATCGCCGGACTTCAGTTGCCTGGCCAGGACTTCGCCAACTTTGCGCGCGCCCGCACGATTGTCCGGGCCGACAAAGGGAATTTGCAGACCGGCCTCCTTGAGCACGCCGGCATCGAGCTTGTTGTCAACATTAATTACAAGAATGCTGGCCGCCTTGGCCTGCTTGAGCACGGTAACGAGCGCCTTGGAGTCCGCCGGGGCGATGACGATGGCGTTGACCTGTTGCGCGATCATTTGTTCGACCAGGTTCACCTGCTCGGCCAGGTCGGTCTCGTTTTTGATGCCGTTGGCCAACAGGTCGTATTCGGCAGCGTGGGCTTTTTGATGTTGGGCGGCGCCATCGGCCATGGTGCTGAAAAATTCGTTGGCCAGGGATTTCATAACGAGGGAGATTTTTGGCCTGGCCGGTGTCTTGTCTTCGGCTTTGCCGCAGCCGCCCAGCAGGATGACCGTGAAGAGAAGGAAAGTGGAACAGAGACGGAATTTCATGTGTATTAAGGGATTATTTCCAACTTTTTTACGGACTGCCGGTTGACGATGGTGGTGGGCAACAAAATGCCGCCGGTGGTTTGGCGGCGCGGGAATTGAATTTGATCGAATAGGAGTTTGACAGCCACGGTCCCCATTTCCGAATAAGACTGGCCCACGGTCGTCATGGGCGGCGACAGGAAGGACGCATAGGGCGGATCATCAAATGAGACGATGGACATGTCGTCAGGGATTTTGCGTTTTTCCTCGGCCAATGCCCGGATGGCTCCCAAGGCGTTCAAGTTGCTCAAAGCCAGGATGGCCTTGGCGTCCGGTTGGGTGCGGAGCAGCAATTTGGTTTCGATGTAGCCGCTTTCCTCGGTAAAGCTGTCGCCCACAATCAGGGATTCATCCACGGGAATATGATGCGCGGCCAGTGCTTCCTTATAGCCCCGGACGCGGAATTCGTTGGGAGAAGTTCCGCGCAGTCCTTGCAGGCAAATAATGCGGCGATGGCCGTTGTCAATCAACAATTCAGCCGCCTGCCTGGCCCCGGCGGCATTGTCGGAGCTGACGAAGGGGATGGAAACGTCGGGAAAAAAGCGATCGACCAGCACCATGGGCAACCCGCCCTGGGTGAAGGCGGACAGGTGCTTGGCCGACTGGCCCACCGGGCAAAGCACCACGCCTTCGATGCTGCGGCTTTGCAAAAGCGCGAGGGCCTGGGCTTCCAGTTCAACACTGTCCTGGCTGTCGCACAAGATCACGGAGTAGCCGTGCTTGTGCGTGCCCAAGGCGACTTGCTGCGCGATGCCGGCAAAAAAGGGATTTGAAATGTCGGGAATCACCAGCCCGATGGTCAGGGTCTTTTTCAGGCGCAAGCCGCGCGCCAATTGATTGGGAACGAAATTGACCTGCTTGGCCAGGGCGCGGACGGCAGCCTCGGTTTTTTTGCTGATCCGGTAACGGCCAGCCTGGCCGCTTAATATTCGTGAAATGGTTGAGACCGAAACTCCCGACTCATCGGCAATGCGCTGCAAAGTGGGTTGGGGATCGCGCAAAGGTTTTGCGACATCCGCAGCCGGCTTGGTCTTGGAGATTTGTTTTTCTGTCGCCATGGCATTTACAATGCGCAGGTCCCTCTGCGCCTCAGAACAAACGTTTGCGTGATGATGGCGTTTCCCCGAGTCATGTCAATTTTGAATGTCCGGCTCGTGTTATGGCGGCCCGCATGATGGGCGTCATTGCGGGATCGTGGTGCGATAAAAGAGGACATTGTAATTGGTGTTACCCTTGTCGTTGAAATTGAACAACCCGTTGGTGTCGGCCATGTTGGTGTTTATGTTGATCCATGTGACCGGAGGAATCAGGTTGGTGGCGGTTTGGATGACGTAGGTGTATCCTGGCTCACCAGTGAAATTCAATTGCAGCGTGCCATTACTCAGAACTGTTGAGCTGGTGATGGTCGCCGGGGTGTTATTCGGTGGAAGATCCACTTCTTGGGTCGAGGCGCTGGCAGTAGAACTGGACAAATAACCAGTGGTGCCGCTGTAGGTGGCCGTAATTGGATGGTTGCCAACGGAAAGCGTGTTAGTGGTATAGGAGGCTGTTCCACCGCTGACTGTTACCGGGCTGCCCAGCGCTACGCTGTTGTCGTAGAATTGCACGGTGCCACCGGGAGGCGTCGGAGCAACTGTCGCCGTAAAGGTGACGGACTGGCCATAGGTGGAGGCAATCAGGGTATTGAGAGTGGTGGTCGTGGCGGTATCGGCACTAACCGTAAGAATTACACTCCCGCCACTGACCGAAATAGCCCCCATGTACCCCGCAGCAATAGCTGTCCCGGTTACGGGGAAAGTCCCGGCGTTGGTAGTAATATTCCCTGTGGTTTGCTGAATAATGGTGTAAGTGCCGACGGTCAATGCCACGGATTTGTTGATGGTAAAAGCGTTGCCGTTCAAGGTCAGGGTGCCTTGGGCAATGGTCAGGGCAGGATGAGTGCCATCGTAGGTCATGACGATGGGCTGCGATCCCAGGTTGACGGTGGTGCCGCCAATAATTGAGGCTGGCTTGGCACTGCCGGTGGCTTTCATTGTGGTGTTGGTGCTCAATACAAATGAGGAAATGGCGGACACATCAAGGGTCGAGCCATTCATGATGGTAATTTGCGGGGAGCCGTTGATCGAGCCGTTGACGCCCAGGGCCAAAGTGCCGTTGTTGGAAATCGTCGTGTTTCCGGTATAGGTATTGGATTCGTTGAGATAACAAGGCCACGGTCCGGCGAAGACGATGTCGCCGGTTCCAATGAGCACGACATTGAAGGTGGTCGAACTGGCAGTGGCGCCGGCGGTATTGACTGTGCCGGAAACCTGTAATAAACCCGATCCACTGCCGGTGAAGGTAAGGAGGCACGAGCCGGGACCGTCATTGCCATTGTCTATGCCACCACAAACGTTGGTCCTGTTTATGGTGACGTTGAGGGAGCCCTGGCTGCCCGAACTGTTTGGGCCGGCGGAAAAGACGGCTACATTTCCGTTGGTGAATCGGACAAGGGAAGCAGTGACGACCTGCGTGGAAACGGGAGAAAACTCCGAAGTGGTGTTCCAAATGCCATTTCCGCCGATGGATGCGGTTCCGTTTGGATCCCAATATTGATTCGTGGTGGCGGCGGCAGCGCTATGCGCGAAAAGTAATAAAGCCAGGGCCGGGGAGAACAATGTGAATTTTCTCATAAGTTTTAAACAAGGGTTATTGCCGGCGTGTCGCTTGATTGAAAAGGACGAAGGAATGGCGGACAAGGGAGCGCGATTTGTTTTCATATTGACAAGTTGTTAGTTTGTTTCGAGCAGTTTTTCACCGCCTCAAGCAATGTGTGATAATGAGCACAATCGTTTGTGCAGGCGTTTTTGTCAATGCAAAAATGAAAAATTATGTCATATGCCGGTGCTGGAGGAATCTCCCGGATTTCCCAAACGATTTATAGTTTGTAAACCTATTACTGATAATGGGTTGGATTAGCGCGTCGTATTAAACGCCTCGAGTTCGGCGCAGGACGCAAAGGCTTGTTGGGGATTGTCGCCGCAGGCCGGTTTACCGATGACGCGAATGGCGGCGATTTCCACCGGTTTTTCAAGCTGGCAGGTAAAACATTCCCCGCCCGTGAGTCCGGCCGGGTCGGTGGCGGTGGTGGCTGGATAGTCCTTGATCTCGCAAAGGTCCTGCCAGGGGCCGTCCTTGGTGGATTTGATTTGAACGCGTGGTTTGCCGGCGCTGGCATCGAACCATCCGCCGTCATGAAAAGTCCGGCCATGGGCAAAGACAATCCGGGAGATGACCGCGGGTCTGCGCAGCGAAACGGCAAACCAATCCTGCTTCGCGGCTTTGCCGTTGAAGGTCACAGCCGCGCTTTGCAGGTTGTCATCAATGATGGACCCACCCACGCTCCCCCGGCGGGAACGCGCCTCCACTCCGTCAAGAAGAATATTTCGCCCGGCGCGCGACGGGCCGAATGGCAGCCAGATCTGGTAATCGGCGCGGGTGGCTCCCGCGTCGGCGAACGGCACCAGGCGCATGGCCAGGTTTGTGCCGTCGTCGGCCACGTCAAAGATTTTTGCGCCCGGCCAGTAATCGACTTTGTCAGGCATGGTTTCCGGGGTGATGCGCAGTTGTTTTGGATCGGCGCCGGGGATGGAAAAGTCCGGCGCGGCTACCGTCTGCTTTCCGGATGCAGCCGCATCAGCCGCCAGCACCAAGGGGCCGTAGAAAACCGCCAGCTTGCCTTCGTTTTTGTGGTCGCCAACAACGATGCGCGGCCCGACCTTCAAATGCAGTTGGATTTTGTCCTGATCGCGCCAACGCCTTTGCACAGCCAGGTAACCGTCTGCACCAGTTTTAGTTTTGACGTCCTTGCCATTGACTTGAACGCCGGCTTTTTCGCACCAACCAGGAATGCGCAGCTTGATGGCAAACGGTTTTTGGGCCGCGGTTGTCACCGTCACTTCAATATCCCCGTTGTCGGGATATTGTGTTTGCGTGGCCAGCGCAACCGCCGTCCCGTCGCGGAGGTTAAGTTGGGCTGTTCCGGCATCGTAGAGATTGACCACCACGCCGTCGGCATCGGTGGTGAGGGCAAATGTGGCCACAAGAGCGACGCCCCTTGGACCACTGGACAAGCAGCAATTGCCATCCAGGTTGTTGGTGTACGGTTTCGTTCCCTCCATCTGCACGTAATAGCCCCATTGCGTGCCGTCGCAACTTTGAGCGCCCATCAACTGGTTCAAAACGGTTTTTTCGAGCTGATCGGCAAAACGTTTCTCGCCGGTCAGGCGCAAGAGCTGGGCGTTGCATTGCAACCAGGTCACGGTGACACACGTCTCGCCGACATCATTGATATTGGGAAAATCGAAGTCCCCGTGGAAATGCTCGCGGTAGCTGGCGGTGCCGGTGGGATAGAGGCGATTGTCAACAATATCCTTCCACGCATTGAGGCAGGCCTGGAATATTTTCGGGTCGCCCACCGTGCGATAGTACTCCAGCGCGCCATTGAGGCAGGAAAGCATCTCGTAAGCCTTGGCGTCTCCGACCTGGTCCACGCGTTTGGTGGTGAGGAGGGTGGAAATGATCTTGGGGCCATCCGGTTGTTCCCAGGAACGCAGAATGTATTTGCAGAAATCAAGATAACGCGGTTCGCCGGTCATGCGGTAGAGCAACACCATGGGCTCGAGCACGCTGGTCGACGCCATACCGGTGTGGAAGCCAGTGGTGATGATGTCACGCTGGCCGGGTTGATCGCCAAAACTCCGGCAAAGCAGATCGGCCATGCGACGGCAGGCGGGCATGGGGGCCAGGTTGCCGGTGTAGCGCATGTAAGTGGTCAGGCCGATAAGATTGTACTTGTGCGCCCAAACATCCCAGTCCGTCCAGCGGTCCTTCTCCAGGTAGGTTCCCAAGTAGCCGTCCGGCAACTGGCATTTGACCAGTTCGGCCGCGACGAAATCCAGTTTCTGGCGCAACAGCGGATCGCCGGTGTTGACCCAGGCCAGGGTGGCGGCGTGCAACCATTTGCCGACGTGTTCCCCATCCCAAGTCTGCCGGCCCGGACGGTGGCGATACCCTTCCAGCAGGCGGTCCACATCCAGCCTTGCCAGGCGATTGGATTCGTTGAGAGCCATTCGCGTCCCCACCCAGCCTGTCAGATGCACGCGGTCTGGAACCTGGGAGTCCTGCCGATCCACAATCACCGGCATGATCTTGTCTGGAAGAGGTGAAATCGCAGCGGACGCTCCTTGCGCGAAGACGGCAAACGCCAGCGCATTTGCAATAGAAAACAAAATCGGTCGTTTCATCGGTATAGTAGACGCTACCAATAGCCTGAGAATTTCATATTTAAATTCACCGTGCCATCGGCCTTGATGCTAAACTGCACAACATGCGGTTGCATCACAACTTCCGACCGCCAGGTGACAGACCCATCCACGCCGCCAAAGTTACCGCCTTGTGAACCCAATACGGCCGGATCCACCACCTGGCCGCTCGCTCCGACGATGCTGCCCGAGGCAGCATGAGGCGCGTCCGTAACATTGGCCAGCCCGCCGTAAGCGTCGGTGCCTTCTTCAATGGCGTCGGCCAGTAGCATCGAATACGGAGTGATGTCCTTGGTCTTTTGCGGCGAATCCCATGGAGCCGGCAGGATTCCCGCTCCTCGCGCCCGGGTATCCAGGGCCGTCGGATAACTCCAACCAGTGTAGAATCCGATACGAGTACCCAAAGGCGGATCGTTCCAGTACCAAATCCCGTCCAGATTCTTGTCGGGACAAGTCAGGACATTGCTTTGCAATTGCATGCCGTTGGTGAAATAGACCATCACGTTGGTAGGCACCCAGCCCGCATGATAAATATCGTCGCCGCGCAATGCCGGCGGGAACGTGTCCAAGCTATCATGGGCATACATGAGAACCGCAAGCCCCACCTGGTGCATGTTGGATTTGCACTGGGTGCGATGCGCCTGTTCCTTGGCGCGAGCCAGGGCGGGCAGCAGCATCGACGCCAGAATGGCGATGATGGCGATCACCACCAACAATTCGATCAGGGTAAAAGCACGCTCGGCGCAGACCGGGCGCGTCGAGGCATGTTGGCAACCTTTCATTCGTATTGGTAACTAACGCAAACGATTGCGCAAAATCCGGCAAATGTCAACTTTTTTGTCTTTACTGCTAATATTGAGGGGTGCCTCGCACGAGGTTTTGTTCATGCAATTCGATATCGTGCAGGATGTCGGCAATCACGTCGGGATGCTCCGAGGCGACATTGATTTTTTCTTCAGGATCGTTCTCCACCTGGAAAAGCAATGGCGGGTCATGCTTTTCGGCATCGGCCTTGCTGTATCCGGTGCGGGTGAAGAGATGGGCTTTATAAGGCCCCTTGCGCACGGCAAACAACTTGTCAAGACGATAATAAAACATGAGCTGGCGCTGGTCGGGGCCCTTGCCCAGCAGCATGGGGGTCATGTCAACGCCGTCAATGACCCGGTCGGCGGGAAGTGGAATGCCAGCCAGGCTGAGACTGGTGGCGAACAGATCCATGGAACAAGCGATGTCATGATTGACTACGTTAGGTTTAATTTTTCCGGGCCACCAGGCGATGCCCGGTTCGCGCATGCCGCCTTCCCAAGTGCTGCCCTTGCCGTCGCGAAACGGGCCGGCCGATCCGCCCGCCAGATCTTTGACGATCCAGGGTCCGTTGTCGCTGGTAAAGAAGACCAGGGTGTTTTTGGCCAGGCCTTCCTTGCGCAAGGTTTCCAGCACTTGTCCGACGCTCCAATCCAGTTCCTCCACCACGTCGCCATAAAGCCCGCGCAGGCTCGTGTCCTGAAAATCCTTCGAGGCAAAGAGAGGGATGTGCGGATAGGTGTGGGCCAGGTAGAGGAAGAAGGGTTTCTTTTTGTTTTGCCGGATGAATTGTTGGGCTTCCCGGGTGTAACGCTGCGTCAAAGTGCTGAGATCGGTTCCACGCTCGATAATTTCATCGTTGCGCATGAGCCTCGCCTGCCACCATTCGAGTTTTTGATGAAGACTCTTGGAGGCGTCTTTGGGGATGTGTTTGGCTGGCTCCATGTCATTGGACCACGGCAGCCCGTAATAATAATCGAAGCCGTGATGCGTGGGCAGATATTGCGGCGATTCCCCAAGATGCCATTTGCCGATGCAAGCTGTGGCGTAACCTTTTGTTTTGAGGGCGGCGGCGATGGTGATTTCGTTCGTGGGCAGTCCGCCTTTATCGTAGGGCATCAAGACATCGTGTTTGGCGCCGAAGGTTCCGGCCATGCCGGTGCGCACGGGCAACCGGCCAGTCAACAACGCCGCGCGGCTGGGCGTGCAGACGCTGGCCGCCACATAAAAATCGGTGAAACGCATGCCTTCCGCCGCCATCTGGTCCAAGTGCGGCGTTCGAATACTGGGATGGCCGTAGCAACCCAGATCGCCCCAACCCATGTCGTCGGCCAGGATGATGACGATGTTCGGCGGCTGGGCGGCACGGGCGCGGAGCGGAACCAGCAAGGCAAAAAAAAGGGCGAAGCGGATAAATAATATTGGCATTCTCATAAATTTAGCATTCCATAGCACAAACGATTGAGCTATAGTCAAATTGTGAACACAGGGATGCAAACAAAATATAAAGGCGTTTCTTCCGTTGTCATCCTATTTATTTTGTTCCTGTGTTTGGTTATTGAGCGCGCGTCGGTGGCAGGGTGCCTGGAACCATTTGCAGATGCCACCGTCGGCGGCGGCACCGATTACGCTCCCGGCAGCTTTTTATTCGGCCAGGTCAACACTTCCGGGAACGTCTGGTTCGCGGTGACCAACACACCCGCTCCACCCGCCACCGGGTTTCCCCGGATTGTCTCCGGCAGCCTGTCTTACCCCGGCCTGCCGCCATCGACGGGGAACAGCGTTTTCATTCCGGCGGACGCCGGAGTGATGGGACGCATGACGCTCAACTTTGCCACTACTCGCGGCGCGGTCTATTTTTCATTTCTGCTCAAAGTCGTGGACTTGACGGGAGTGGCTGACACCGGAACGGAGAACAATTACTTTGCCGGTTTCGGCGACACCGTTGGCTCGCAAAACGCCGCGCTGGTGAGGACGGCGACAAAAGTTTTCGCCAAAAAATCCGGCAACGGTTTCAAGTTGGGCGTGGCCAGAAACTCGAACAAGCCCGACAATTGGGTCTTCGATGATACGCAGCGAAACACAAACGAAGTCTTGTTCGTGGTCGGGTCTTACAACTACAACGATCATACGGCCAACCTGTGGATTGATCCTTCCGCGTCCACTTTTGGTTCGGCCAAGCCGCCGCCGCCCACCCTCACGGCGCGGCGTGGCGCGGATTTGAATCAAAACGGCATCCGGGCCTTTGTGCTGGGTTGCCGCACCAATGCGCCTCCCGGCTGCCTGGTGGACGAATTGCGCATCGGCAAATCGTGGAGTTTTGTCACAGGCGGGCAGGATATTGATTCGCAGCCGGGCAACCCAACCAAGCCCGTCGCGAAAGCGATGAGCCGTCCGCCGTTGGATTATCATTTGTATATAACCAATCCAGCCGTCGCGGCCCGGCGGCCGAACATTATTTTCATCCTGTGCGACGACTTGGGATACGGCGACCTGGGCGTGCTTTTCCAAAATGGCCGCCGTCCCGGATTGCCGAAGGAAGCAACGCCGAACCTGGACGCTTTTGCAGCCGAGGGAATGCAATTGCGCGAGCATTATTGCCCCGCGCCGATCTGCGCCCCCTCGCGGGCATCGTTGCTGCTGGGAGTCCATCAAGGCCATGCCAACGTGCGGGACCAACAATTCGACAAGGCCCTGGAGGACAATCATACCCTCGGAACGGTGATGCAGGCGGCAGGCTACGCGACGGCGGCGATTGGCAAATGGGGTTTGGGGGGCGATGACCTGGGCGGCACCACTCCCGCTGAATGGCCCGCTTATCCGACCCGGCGCGGGTTTGATTATTTCTTCGGTTACGAGCGGCATGGCGACGGGCACGATCATTATCCCAAGGAGGCTCCCTACAGCAACCACAGCAAACAATGTTACGACGGGACGGTTAACATCACTGCCAAACTGGACAAATGTTACACGACAGACCTCTTCACGGCGCGTGCGAAAAAATGGATCACCGACCAGCATGCCACCCATCCAGATCAGCCGTTCTTTCTTTACCTGGCCTTCGACACGCCGCATTCAGTTTACGAATTACCGACGCAAGCGTATCCCGCCGGCGGCGGCGCCAACGGCGGGCTGCAATGGCTGGGCACACCGGGACACATGATTAACACGGCCAGCGGCACGGTGGATTCTTTCGTGTATCCGGAATATGCCAGCGCCACTTATGACGATGATCACAATCCGGCCACGCCTGAAGTCGCATGGCCGGAAGTCTTCCAACGCTTTGCCAGTTCGGTGCGCCGCATCGATGACGCCGTCGGGGATGTGAAAAAGTTGCTGCAAGACTTGGGCATTGAAACCAACACCCTAGTCATTTTTACTTCGGACAACGGCCCGACGATTGAGGACGCCCTTCACCTGAAGCGGAGGTATGCCGCCGATTTCTTCGATAATTTCGGGCCGATGGACGGGATCAAGCGGGATTCGTTTGAAGGCGGCATCCACATGCCCATGCTGGTACGGTGGCCCGGGAAAGTGCCGGCGGGAACCACCAACTACATGCCTTCGCAATTTCAGGATTGGATGCCGACTTTCGCCGATTTGGCGGGCTTGCCGGCCCCGGCCCGCACCGACGGGGTCTCGCTCGTGCCGTCGCTGACCGGCCAAGGCACGCAACGCCCCGGCACTGTTTATGTTGAATATTTTGATCCCAGTTCCATGCCGAATTACGTTGAATTTGAACCCAACCATCGCAACAGAAAACGCAATCAAATGCAGGTCATCGGTCTCAACGGCTATCAAGGCGTGCGCTACGATATTGTTTCCCAAACCGATAATTTTGAAATTTACGATGTCATCCATGATACAAAAGAAGCGACCAACCTGGCGGCGCGGCCGGGCTTCGCCGCGCTGCAACAGCAGATGAAGGATCGTGTGCTCCAGTTGCGCCGACCCGATGACAGCGCCCCCCGCCCCTATGATGACGAATTGGTGCCGGCCTCCGGCCCCGTCGCAACTACCAACGGCTTTTTGGATTATGCGATTTACGAAGGCGTCTGGCCCTGGGTCCCGGATGTGGACATGCTGACCAACATTGCCACTGGCCGCGTAGCCGGGCTGAATCCTGCCATTCGTCCCCGCGATACCAATTATGCCATTGCCTTCAGCGGCTATATCCGCATCCCCACTAATGGGAACTATACCTTTTATCTCAATGACGATGCCGGGGCGGTATTTCGATTGCACGAGGCCATTGTGATAGATGATGACTTTTCCCATGCCGATAGCGAAGCCTCCGGCAGCATCCTGCTCAAAGCAGGCCTGCACGCATTCCGGCTCATCTATCGTCATCGTAGCGGAACCAACATTCTCAGCTTAAAATACGCCGGCGCAGGCCTGCCCAAACAATCGGTGCCGCTGGCCGCATTTTATGCCGACTGCCCGGGCGGCCTCGTCCAGCCAAGTGTCAACAATTATTCAACCACAACGCCCTCGGCCAAGCCAGCCTTGCCGGATGCGCCGCCTCGCAACATTCCGGCCATCGCCTGGGGGCCCGGCAGCAGCGAAGCCGGCAAATGGGCGTGCCTCGTTCATGCGGGCGCGGCCCGGGTGGAGGTGACAGGGGATTGGATGCCGGGCGCCCCACCGGCTGGCGACACCCAATGGCATCCGATCGCCTGCACCTTTGCCAAAGATGGCCGGACACTCCGCATCGGCCAGCTATTTGAAGGGAATATCGACAATGTGCAGGTTTACAACCGGGTGCTGGATGCGGCGGAAACAGCCGCGCTTTTTGGCGGCGACCCGTCGGTCAAGGACTGGCGGCGGCGCTATTTTGCCAGCACGCCGGACGACTGGATGACCGATGAGGATGGCATCGGGGTCGGGCTGTGGTGCCAACCAGCCCGCGGCGGCCGGCCTTTCCTGGCCGACTCCCCAGCCATGCAATGGATGCCGCAAATCACAGTCAATCATCGGGAAATACACTTCAACCGGCGCATGGCCGGCACACCGGCGTTGGACTACCAAATCCAGGCCTCGCCGGATCTGGCCCGTTGGACGCCGCTGGCCGGGGCGGAAATTTCAGTCCACCCCTCGCCGGACCTGCCCGGTTTTGAGGAAGTGGTCTTTCGCGCGGATATGTCCATGGCCGGGGGCAAACCCTTGTATGCACGGGTGCAGTTGCAATGAGTGGCTGGAATCGCAGGAGAGGACTTTGCGCCGTGGCCGCGTTGCTGGCCGGATGCGCTACCGGTGCTTCCGGCAAAATAGGGGGCGATTATTATGTGGACAGCCGGGCCGGTGCCGATGACGCGCCGGGAACCCGGGAGCGGCCCTGGCATTCCCTGGCCAGACTCACCGCCACCCATTTTCATCCCGGCGATACGATCCATTTTGCGCGCGGATCCGAATTTGAAGGCGGGTTCGAGGTGAAAGAGTCAGGCACGGCCGCCGCCCCCATCACCTTCACGGCGTACGGCAGCGGCCCGGCCCCGCGTTTCAGCAATCCGCATTGGTCCGTCCTGAACGGCAACGCCATCCGTCTTGACGCTGGTTACATTATTATTGACGGACTTTATTTTGCGCGCTGCCCGGCCAATCCCGTGGCGGAAAATATCAAGAAGCTCGGGGCCGTGTTCCTGACGACACGGGCCAGCCATGACATTGTCCGCAATTGCGAAATAACGCTGACCCCGGCAGGAATCACCGTCTATGGCCGCAATAATCTCATCACCCGGAACAATATCCACGACGATACCGAACCGATTCAGCCGCATTGGGGCCCGATGGGGGTGGTGATCTGCGGTTCGCACAACGAGGTGTCTTACAACCGGTTTGAAAACTATTGCGCGCCGAGCGCCGAATACGGCCATGACGGCGGCGCCATCGAAATCAACGACCGCAAGCTGGCCAAGGAAGACATTCACATTCATCACAACCTCTCCCTGCGCAACCAGGGGTTCATCGAGTTTGTCGGCAGCGTCAAGCAAGACCATTTTGTCATCGATCACAATGTCTGCATGGATTACCAGTCGTTTCTTGGGTTGACAGGGCCGTGCTCGAATTTTCGGGTGGAGCACAACACCGTCGTGCGCGTCCTGGCGCACGCGGAGGCGGACTCCGAGGATGTCGTCTTCTGGCTCTATGGAGACGGGAACACGAACATCAACCTGCGCGACAACATTTTTGTTTACGACCCGGCCCGGGTGGAACCGATGTTCGCCCGCGGCCAGCCGGCCCACTATTATAATCTGTTTTATCGCCTGGACGAGGCCGGCATTCCACGTCAGGCAAATCGTGCCGCTTACGAGCGCAAATATTTGGGAGGCGGAGCGCAGTTGGGACCGGGCGATAAACTGGGGAATCCGCTTTTCCGTGACATGACGGCGGGCGATTTCAGGTTGACCGCCGGCAGTCCGGCCATCGGTTCAGGCACAAATCTGGGTTACACGCTCGATTTCAACAACCACCCCATTCCCACCGACCGACCGCCCGACATGGGAGCTTACAAATTTGATCCGACCCAACATCCTGCAGGTGAATGATTATCCTTTATTGCGCAGCCATGCAGTAGTCGCAGCCAAGGTAATTGATGGCGGCCTTGATCATATAACCGTATCCTGACGTGCTGCACATTTTGGCATTTCTTAAGCCTCCGCCTCAGCCACACCGTTGAACCTCAATGGCCATAAATAATGGCTCCAAAGGTAGGACTCGGACTGTGAAGTCCGATTCAGATACGAGGAAGATACGGGTTTTCCCTCTGAAAGACAAGAATAATTTGCAAAAATTCGCCAGTATTTTTCACTACTCGAGCATACTTTCACTGACAGTTTCACTGACAGTGCTCCACTGGGCTGTGCAACGCAAACTTCACAAATAGCCAATTCTGTTGGGTCATTGCTTAATTTTAACGCCATCAGACCGAATTGTTTTCACGTCCTCAACCAGTGTTTGTAGATAACTTCTTATTGTGTGAGGGTGCGGGTTTTTGCCTGCTCAACGAAAATCGCTTTGTGGAGTGATTCTCGCCTTCGATTCAATGGAGGGTCAGCTATGAGAATTCCAAGTGCTTCAATTGTCCGTATCAATTCATCGGGCGGAACCTGTCGAGCACCTGCCCTTCGTAATTTCCCATTCGCTTTTACAGAGTCAATCCCATACCACGAAAACATGCCCCAGCGCCCAGCGAATCGGTCAACCAAGTGATCGCGCAACCGTTTGCCGAGAAATTGACCCGCAGTTTGGCCGATATAGACGCATTTGAATTCATCGTGCAAAACATAAATCCCATGTTGGTCCCAAACATCAATTTCAATTGTGTTTGTGGCCCATTTCCCAGAGCCGAGCAACTTGCCTTTGTTGCCAGGGCCTTGTTTGCCCCACTCAACAATGTCGGGATTCCAAAATTGTCCGTATGCGCGAATCAACATATGCAATCGGCCTTTTCAGATTCGGAACTTTATTATCATGCCGTAGCAGGACTCGATTAGCAGCAGTGTAGGCCAGTAAATCATTGGAGCAACGAAAAACCGTTTGGCCGTTGGCGGTCAGTCTCCGCCTGCCAATCCAAGGAAACTCCGGCAGCTTTTGGGGTGTGAATGAATGATGCGCGACACGCGCAATAAGAATTTAGACGGTCCTTAAATCGATCTCAGCCGCCGCGACTGACGGCCTCATTCTGCCATCTGCTTTTCTCGGTTATTTTTAATGGCGTTGCTCACGGGTTCTGGTCTAGTCGTTCTTTGGCAATACGTTCCAAATCATCTTTATCGTGCATCTCTAGCTGATAAAGTGGAACTGCTTTTAAGAATCCATCCAATTGTATCGACGTGATCTGCTTGAAGCCATGATATGCCCGCGCGAGTGTCGGCCATGCCACATGATAAGCTGCTTCGGTAAGGACTACGCGCCCGGCAGGAACGGCCTTCTCCATTTTGAAGGTCTGCGATACAGCAAGAGAGAGGGGATTAACCCCCTGTAGCGAAACCTCTCCGACGTTCACGCACACCCGAATCTCAAAAACTTCACCGACTCTCTGCATGACTCCGAGATATTCGCGGAAAGCGGACGCCCACAAAAGAATGTCCGGGAAATGTTGGAACACAAAAAGGACGGCATCACCAATCTCTTTTACGAACAAGCTAACGTTCTTGATTGGCGCGTCGTTCAACGCGTTAATGGACGATAAAACAAAATATTGAATCCTTTTTGTGAGGGCCTCGTTTCCGTTTTCGGCTCCAAATTTTGTCGAACCTACCAAATCTGTCAATACGATATAATAAAGCCCACTTCTCAATACGCCCTGTTTTTGGAGTTCAAAGACTTTGTATATCGCTTGCTTGGCCTCTTCCTGAGCATAAGCAGGCGCGTATTTCAAAAACTCGGCTTGGATTTTATCTAAGGAGTAATACTGCGTATTGAGCAAATCGTCCTGTTTGTTCATAAATCTCACGGGTATCGTGAGAGAATCCAACGACCGTGACAACATAAATGATTTCCACGGGAATGTGTTTGGAGTCCAGAGGGTTTTGCCCTCTGGCAGGATGGGTTTGGGAAGGAAGCCGCCTTCCCAACAAAGGCAAAAGCGGCGGAATCGCAAGATTCCGCCGCCGTGATGTTTGCCCGGTCAATCCTCGTCCGTGATGGGGAGCGCGGCCTGGGACGCTTCCGCAAGCCTACGCGCGCGATCTGTCTCGGCCTGCTCGCGTATCCCAGCGTGACACTCCTCGCGAAGAACCTTCCGCTAACTAATTTGAATTTATTTGTGATCCAGTCCAAATCGTTCAATCCACAACCGCGACTTCTTGTTGGCCGAGAACACTTGGAGTTTGCTGCCAAATTTGAGGGGGATTATTTTGACAACCCGTCTATAGAGTCATTGTATCCTGATGGAAAAGTGCGCCATTTCCTGCAGAGTTTGGCGGAAAAGGGATTGGCAAAGCGGATGCTCTTTCCACCACCGACGTGGGAAGGCCGCCCGCTACGTCATTTTTGCATTGAGCCCTGTCTTATGACTGAAGCTCAATGGGAAGAGTTTCGAAGACAAAAGCCCGAATATGGTGCCATCCCTCATGAAATGGAACTCGCTAGCGAAACGGTAATGCGCGGGACTCTGCGGGGGGGATCTATCGTTTAGAGACTAAAATCATCAAGCGGCAAAAGGGCAAAAGAACTGCGCTGGCAGCGGCTGCCTATCAGTCCGCCAGTATGCTTCGGACGGCGGCTTACCGCTCAGGGGACATGCTGATTGATGGGCAGACAAAGGATTCGTTTGATTACCGTCCCCGTCAACAGGAAGTGCTCCATTGTGAGATTCTTGCGCCGGAGAACGGGCCGCTCTGGCTGCAAAACATTGCCCCCAAAGGCCCGGAAGACAGGCAGAGGCAACGGGCGCTTCGCGAGCGGCTGTGGAACACGATTGAGCAGGTCGAAAAGCGGAAGGATTCCCAGCTTGCGCGTGAGTTCATCGCGTCGCTGCCCCGCGAACTAAACCTAGAGCAACACGTTACATTGGTGCGGGGCTGGTGCGAGACGGAGTTTATCAGCAAGGGACTGGTGGTCGATTTTGCCATCCATCGGTCAAAGACCGGGCAAAATCCCCATGCGCACATCCTATGCACCACGCGGCCCGTGGAAGGCCAGGGCTTTGGGAAAAAGCCCAGCACGGCGGGCAAATTTAACGGGCGCGGGGCGGTAGGAATTGGAGCCAAGGCCGAGCTTGAGGCATGGCGGGATTCCTGGGCCAAACATGAGAACGCGGCCTTGGAGAAGGCCGGTCGTCCCGAGCGGGTGGATCATCGCTCGCTCAAGGCTCGCGGCATCGACCGCGAGCCGGAGCCAAAAATCGGCGCGGCGGCAATGGGCATGATACGCCGGGGCCTCGACCCCGAGCGTTTCAAGCTGTGGCGCTACGTCAGGACGTTCAACGAAATGCGGCCGCTGGCGCGGGCCATCCAAAATTTTCGGGAAATGCCGCAAATCGGCATGGGCAAGACCTGGTGGGAGCGGTCGTTGATTTTCGTATCACAGGCCCGCGAGGCGGCGCGGGAGTCCATTGTGGATACATGGCGGGCGATGCTGTTGACTCCCCCGCGTGGCCACTCGCATACGCCACCGCAGCGGGGTGGCCCAGACCTGGAGCGATGATTTATGGCACTACCTGAACGAGTTAAAAAACTGGCAATGGATGCCGTCGCGGGCAAGGAATCGACGGAGTGGATTCGGATGCATGGCGGCACGAGCGCACGTCAATTACTGGCCCGGCATTCGGAGAGCGATAATTCCGAGCGAGCCAAACAGCAGGCGTTAGAAACCGTCGCCCAAAGTGACGCCATGCGGCAAATCCGATTGGTGTCCGTCAATCGGATTGACGCGCCGCTGCCGACGCCGAATGGCGGCAGCCGGCGCGGCGCGGGAAGTGCCATCATGGAATATCTTTGGAGGGGCAACGGCACTGCGATGACAAGGGACGGATTGGAGCGGGACGATGGGCGATGAACTCTTAGCGCAGTTTCGCCGCACCGGCGCGACATCAGGCAGCACACCGAGGCCAGGATAATCGCCTCGGCTTCGTCCTTCGTGCGCAGGCTGCTTTGCTTGCGGGTGACGGTGTCCTCACTGTAAAAAACACCCGCTCGTCGGAACAGGATGAATCTCGATTTCATAGATGATTCTCTGAATCGAGAAACCAGTCCGGTTTCAGCCGCGTCAAGAACGCGAGTTTCGGCAAGTTTCAGTGCGTTTTAGCGAATTGTGGCGAATAGTTCGTCCGCTCATCAATTCACTGACACTTTCACTGACAGTGGCCAGCCCTCCTGTTGCAACTCGTTGTTGCCGAAGCCAAACGAAATGGCTCCAAAGGTAGGACTCGATGCTGTATGGCCTGTTTTCTGGGTCTATCTTACCAGTTTTACGAGGCATATCAAGTAATATCTGGATAGCTCTTGAACCCTTTTCGCGTCCTTTTTGCTGACAAATCCGCTGACAGTTGCCCTTATTCAATCGTCCTTATGGGGGAATGGTCAATTGCCTTGCCCGATATGGGTCTTTAGCCACCAAAAGCGGCTTCTGGTGAGATTTCCACGCCTGCTCACGGTCAAGAAATCTTTCCAGAACCTCCACAATCTGAGCAATCCACATCCACACTCCCGTCTCCACCACAAGTTGAACAATTCCCGTCCTGCTCAGACGGACTACCACCGCAATCCGGGAAAGACACAGTAACCGTTCCGCTTCCCCCACATGAACTGCATTCTCGTGCCATAACGAGGGTCGTTTTTAACATTCTGCGGGGGTTTTTCAACTAAATTCCGCCGCATGATGTCGCCAAAAACAGCGTGGAGTGAAAATTTCAAAAACTATTTGCAAACCATACATGATGTGTAAGGTTCCCATGTGCGACACTATTAGCAGTGGTGGCTCGTGCAAGCGTAAACAATTAAAAATAAGGCATTTATGCAGACATGCGCATGGTTATCATATCAGTTTGAGATTCTTTCTCAGGACGCCACTTGGAATGATGTTGGCGGCATTTATATTTTTAGTTACGGTAATTTCGGAGGACTTTGGAATGCCGTTTACATCGGGCAAACAAGCAGTTTTATGGCTCGCATTCCGTCCCATGAACGGTGGGAAGAAGCAAGGCAACGCGGAGCAACCCACGTCCACGCGCTTGTTGTGCCTGACCAAGCCATGCGGGATAAAATCGAACAGGCGTTAATTGCCGCGTTCCATCCGCACCTAAATTCGCAGTTTAATCTGGATATTTTTGGGCTTCTCGGTTCGGTTTATGCGAGTCAAAACAAAAGCCAATCGAGCGGTCTTTATTGAAGGATTCTCACCTATGACCAATAAGAACTTACAAAGCATGTCATTTGACGCATCTGTTATGCCCGTGATGGGCGTTCCTTGCGTCATCTTTTCCGTCCCTCCAGAAGTAATACATTCCCCAGTTTGGGATGCAGGAATTCGCGAGGAGTTGACAAATTTCGTGGCAGCGAACGGAGGCGGGACTCTGATATTAGCCAGCCGTGAAGCGTCCGGTAAATCATTGTTCTCCGGGCCACAGAAAATTGTAAATCACCTTTTGAAGATGGGATGGCAGGGTCTTGGCTTGACTCCGCATTTGATAACGAATGGAAAGCAGATGATTTTTCGCACCCAGCAACATTTAGAACGCACTAATCTGGTTGGTAGTGGCCTGCGGTAATTTTTTTTCCATCGCCGGGGTTAGCCTTAAGCCTCAATAAAGACCGTCGTGATACCGCCGCGAAATCGAATTCGCCGTGGCCACCAGAATCTTAATGCCGAACTTCCTTCACAAGTGGTTTCAAAAGGGACACAATACGTTTAATTGATTTGTCCACACTTCCCGACTCCTTTTCCGTCGTTTGCCAAATTTTATCCGTAGGAGACGCGAACACCTTATTGACAGATTCAATCATAAAGGCTGCAAACTTTTCTCGTTCAGCATCCTTAGTTTTGTCCACCAGTTTTTCGACTAATTCCTTATATGGAATAAGAGAAATAGAAATACTGCCCTTAAAAGCATATTCTTCCTCCAATCTCCGTTCACGGGAATACTGCACCGCGCAAAATCCAATAGCAAATGCCAGCGGGACAGTAATCGACAGTTTAATATAAAACACCGTGCTAATTCCACTGGCTGCGGTGTTTGCAAGCCAAATTGAAAAACCAACCGAAATGCCAATCAATATTCCGATTGCGATAATCCATACCAGCTTGCCTCGTGCAAGTGTTGTTTGACGTGTTTGGAATGAATGAAAAAGCGAGTGGCCGGTGGCTCGCATAATTGAATCTCTAATCTGACCCTCAAGTTTTTCAAGTTCCCCTGTTAGTGCTTTGGTCTTTGCATCATTCGCTTCAACCGTGTCATTTGCCTTCTTGCCCGTTATGTCGATGAATGTTCGATATTCATCCACTTTGCCATAAAACTCCTTTATTCTCGCTTCTAAATTCGTGACTTCGGATGCGCTCGTTTTTGTTTGTGCCAACTCGTCAATGGATTTTTTTTCGTTTTGCCCGACGGTTATAAGTAACGCGTCTGACTGCGCTCTGGACTCTCCGATTGCTTTAAGATGGGCAGTTGTTGTTTCGACATTTGCTTTTGCGCTTTGAACCTGCTCCTCTAAAGTAGTCTTAGCCTTTTCTGCCTCGCTAACGACCGTGTCCAATTTACTTTTTTGAGCAAGCCCTTGTTCCAACTGGGTCTTCAATTGCAAAATTTGAACTTCAAGGTGTTTTACTTGATTGAGTTTTGTTTGGTAGCCCAAAAATTCGTCTGAAAGGTTGTGAAGTCCCATTTGCCAAATCACCGCATGAAGCCCTTCAATTGCATCCACTAAATTTACAATTTCGTCTTTTCCAGAGGCCAACCCAGTGAGAAATTTGGATATGTTTTCCAAATGGTCGAGCAACTGTTTTTGAAAAGTAAGCGGCAATTGATTCAATTTGTTTTTTTCAATTGCGTCTCGCACCGTCGCAGAGTCACCGTTCAAGTTGATAAACGACTCCGTGATTGTAACGGCCCCTTTATCAAGATTATAGTTTAGCTCCTTGGCCTTTGCGATTGCCGCATTTTGGGCATCCTCGCTTAAACTGTTCAATTTTTCCAAAATATTACTGAGCATATAATCTCCAAGGCTATATTCGCCAATCAATCATCCTGATTATCGTCAAGAATATCTTCAACGTCGTCTCCCGATACGGTCTGCAAGCATTGGGAATAAAGAGTTAAGTAGTATTCTCGCGGATTTTCTGCTTTCTCTTTGGCTTTTTTTACCTGTTCTGCGTCAGCAATTTTTGTCATAAGTTCCAACGCAACAATCTCTTTGACCTCGCATGGACTTGCCGCCCCAGCGTTAAGCAACTGCCGCCTGCGATTAAGTAATAAAGCCGGAATCATATTTCTTTTGAAGAATCCATCCATCGCGGTCTAAAACTGGATTTTCCAATTGATTGACTAGATATTCCTGCCCTCCAATTTTGTCGAGACTTTTCAATCAAACAAAGTCTGCTTCTCTGCGGCCTTTGCCCTGACCCGCGCGAACTGCAAAATTTCTTCCATCGTCGCTCCTTTGTCGCGGAACTCGTAAAACAAGTTTTCGCCAAGCAGACAATAATTCCATGTCCGCCCGCTGCGTTGCTCTGGCGGCAATTCGTTCAACCGCTCGCACCATGCGACGGCGGCGATTTTCTTCCGTATCACGTCCGCCTGAATCAATTGGTCTTGCGCCTTCGTTTCGGTCAACCAAATGCCCGCTTTCGTGCGGACAAGGAAATCAGGAGAATAAAACCCCGGCAGTCCGTTTTCTTTGACGTAACGCAATCGCATGAAATAATGCCGTTGCTCGTTCACTTTGCAAAACGCTTCCACCGTTGAATCGTCGTTCGCTTTGTTGATAAACGCTTCTTCAAAGCCGCCGTTGCGCGACGGAAACGGCAACCGCTCGTAAATGCACTTTGGCGTAAAGATGGAACTGGATTCCCGCACGCGGATTGTCGCCACTTCCGAAAGCCAGCGTTGTTTCACCTCTGGCGGGGCTGTCGTTTCTGTCTCTGCCAATTCCGGCAACTTCCGCCCGAATGTTTGGATAATGTGGTTTGCAACCGGGTCAAGACAGAGCAGACGCCAGTTTTCGTCCTCAAACGGTTCAAACTGCCGCGCAAATAATTTACGGCGGATAAATTCGTCAACCCATGCGGACAACTGAGGCAAGCTCACTTGCAGAAACGGAAACTTTGAAATATTCGCAAAAACCTTGCTGCTTCCCGTCACTGGCGCAGTCAAGCTGGCAGAAATGCGCCTCACCATGCGGCCAATAAAATCGTTGTAGCCCGTCGCCGTCATAATCCCGCCGTCCACGCGATAATCGCCAAACTGTGTTCCTGTTTGAACGTCTTGCGAGCGGAACACGTCGCCTTTTCCAATCGCCGCTTTCAACTGCTCGTAAGTGAACGCCGAAAATTCTGGCAACGTCGTCACGTCCAGTTCCATGCCCGTAATTTCTTCTTCCTGTTCGCGCAAGATAAATGGCACGGCAAAATCAAACTGTTCGTATCCTTCGCGCAATCCAACGGAAATCAAATCGCCCGTGCTTCTCTTTGTCGGGTCGTCTGGCGTGGCGTCGGCAAATTCGTAACCGTCTTTCCGCAACTGCTCGTAAAACTCCGCAAACTTCGGATGTTCAACGACGCTCAAAACGTCAATCAGACTTTTCGGCTCTTGCCCGCCTTTGATTAAAGCGCGGTTCTCCGTTTTCTGGTCGTCGAATTCGTTACCGCGCCACATGAGACGCAAGCCGCGCCCTACTGTTTGTTCCAGCAAAATCTTCGCGCCTGTTGCGCGGAGTGGAACAATCACGCAAATGTTGTTCACGTCAAAACCTTCGCGGAGCATCAAAACGCTGATAACCGCCCGTGGCTTTGGGTGTTCGTCCATGTCGAAAAGTTGCTCGCGCAAAACTTTCCATTCCGCTTCCGGCAATTCGCCCTTCCGGTTTGAATCCACGCGCAAAACCTCATCTTCATTCAACCCTTGCGAAACCAGAAAATCGGCAACCAATGGCGTGACGCTGGTATCTTCGCATACCACCAGCATCTTTGGATGCTTGGACGGGTCAAGCGTGGCAAATTCCTTTTCGAGTTTTAGCAACTTCGCCAAACCCGCGCGAACCATGATGCGTTGTCCCTCTGACAAAATCGGTTCGCCATGTTCGTTACGGTCTGCTTTGAATTGCAGTTCTTCGTTTGCCAACGCGCCAAGCTCGCGCCGTTTGTCCAGCACCAGCGACTTGACCAATCCGGCCTTCATTGCCGCCTTCAAATCAAAATCCGCAATGATATGCGGGAAATAAACCGCCTTTGCCTTTTGTCCGCTGCCAACTTGGTTGTAAGGCGTGGCCGAAAAATCCACTTGGACGAATTGACTGCCCTTCGTTTCCGCAATCGTCCGCAAGCTTTTCTGCCATTCCACTTCTGTAATCTCGCCTTCACTGCGGACTTCGTGAATATGGTGCGCTTCATCGTTAAAAACCATAAGGCTTGGCATATCGCGCAAATACGCCACGGTGCCGCCGCGCTCGTAACGGCGATTCAAAACGTCCAGTGAATTGCCCGCACTCGTTCCCGGCGATAGTGGCAGCACTGCCGCCGCAACTTCTTTCGGGTCTGTAACAATGCCCGGCGATTCCGTTGCATCTTCTGTTTCGTCTGTTGCCTCTGATTCTGCCAGAGCGTGCCAGTTGCAAATGCCAATCAGACCGCCCGCCGTCACCTTCGTTCCCAAATCTTCCTTTGTGCAAACATTGCTTTGAACGAAACGGGACACTTCATCGCGGTAACTGTCCGGCACAAACAAATCTTTGAACCGTGCCAAGTCTGACGTGGCAAAGTCCCGCTGCCCTTGCCGTTCCTTGCCGAGAAACGCATCAAGCAACCGCTGGTAAACAATCAGGCCCGGCGCAACAATCAGGAAATTTCGCGTGAACCGCTTGTCTTGTGGCGAACGTGCGGCGTTTAGCAACTGCCAATAAAGCATCGCTTGCAGCACCCACGTCTTGCCCGTGCCTGTCGCCATTTTCAGGCAATACTTCGGGTGCTTGCTTTTCACGACTTCTTCCAACCGCCGTGCGGTCAATAAATCTTCCGCCGCAAGTTTCTGGTAAAGGTCAACCAACGTTTCCGGCTGCAAAATCTCATGCGCATAAATCGCGTGCAAAATGGCCTGCCGTTGCCCGTCGTGAAAATTTACTCCGCGCCCGTCGCAACAATCCTGTTGAAACCACCAACGCAACAAGTCTGCCGTTACTGGCGTTACTTTTTCCAGAATCGGCGCACTCCCCTTTTCCAAACCCGCGCAATCCGCTTGAAGGCGGGGTGTCAGAGCTTTTACAAGTGGCAACATCATTCCAGCCATACGTTTAAACGGTTTTCTCCACTTCCGCTTCGTATCCGAAAACGTCAACCACCCGCACACAAACGCGCCGTGAACCGCTCTTTACTGGCAAGCCGCTCAACACTGCCTTGCGCACGACATGAAGCGCGTCGTCATCGTTGTCTTTGTTGCCGCGATAATCTTGCCAAACGCTGCGGAATACTTCGCCGTCATAATCCGGGTCAATGCTCCAATACTCCACCAGCGCAAGCGGGTCACGGTTCACCACCCCTTGCAATCGTTCCTTGTCCTTCGGTTCTAAATTCAGCGCGTCAGGCGAAAGCAAAACATAGTTGTCCAGTTCCACCGTC
>Ga0206860_10058_pt2 | contig 23672 bp, 19 predicted proteins | sample Alteio_BWOrgCont_44_FD_152624 | JGI IMG/M metagenome (GOLD analysis project Ga0206860, IMG submission 152624) | Enriched cells from forest soil in Barre Woods Harvard Forest LTER site, Petersham, Massachusetts, United States -... | ecosystem: Environmental > Terrestrial > Soil > Temperate forest >...
CAGGCGCAGCCAGACGTATTCCGTTTGCAGAAAGGCGAAGGCTTTGTTGTTGGGCACTTCGGCGTTCCACAGCATCAGCCAGCATTTCCGGGCCACCAACCGGAGCCAGGCAGTTGGGGCCGCCTTGATTTCGCCGATGGCCCGGCAGGTCCAGTATTTGGAAACGGCCATGGGATCTGTTTCCGGCTGGCGGCCCTGCGCGCGCATGGCCGCCTGGTATTCCTCGCGCGCCCACACTTCCCCCGAATCCTCATAACGCTCGCCGTAAGTGACGCGGCGGCCCTGTTCCGGCTCCATCCCGTCCGCCGTGCGCTTGTTGCCAAAATACAGGTTCACGCCCCCGGCAGAAGGCATGACTTGGAAATGGTCCGACTGCATCCGGTTAATGAAACCCCACGGCACCGCCATGACCACACCTCCAATCAACCCCAATAAAGGCAGGAACGCGCCGCGTTGGCGCGAGCGCCACCAACGCCAGCCCGCCAAAAGCGGATATACCGCTATGAAAATAAGAATGTTCGGACGCGCCTGCGCGGTCAGTACCGTCAGGCCACCGCAAAGCAGCCAAAGAAGCGCCCCCTTCCATCCGGCGAAATCGGCGGCGCGAAGAGCCAGCAGCAGCCCCAGACAAATCAAAAAAATGTAACTGGATTCAATCAACAATTCACCCTCGAAGTAAAGCGGCACGGGCGCGAGCAGATACAACACTCCGCCGATCAAGCCGCTGAGCCGGTGCCGGAAAAGCCGCGCCCCCAACAAAGCCACCAGCACACCTGTCAATACTCCGAGAAGATGCTGCCCCGCGACCGCGAAATCGATGCCGTGCCCGCCGCCCAGCTTGTAACAAGCGGCCAGGAACATCGGGTAAAGCAGCGGCCTTAATCCATGAAGCTGATGCAGGTCTTCGCCCGCCAGAAGCATCCGGGCCGCGGTATCATAATATTTCTGGTCCAGTGTCAGCACGCCAAACGACGGCGTTCGAGCGTGCTCGACCAGGAAGCCCGCCCGCACGATCCATCCCAGCACAAAAAGGTAAACCAGATACTTCTTGAAAGCCCCGGCTGAAATGTCCTTCTCCAAATTCATTGACTGATGGAAACATATACCGGGAAAATGTCTAATGACGAAATCCTAATGACAAAAGAATGCTCCAATGACCCGGCGCCACTCCGGGCCTTGCGCATCAGCTTTTGCGCGCTGGTGGCGCTTTTGGCTGTATTCCAGTTTTCCGAGAACACGGCAGACCCGGATTTGTGGGGGCATATTGTCTTTGGGCAGCATATTTTGCGCACCGGTGTCATCGCAAAAGTGGAAACATATTCATGGACCGCTCAAGGGCAGCCTTGGATCAATCACGAATGGATCGCCGAATTGGCCCTGGGCGGCGCGCATAAAGCAGGCGGCGGCAGCGGTGTGCTGCTCTTGAAAATGGCGGTGGGCCTTTTGACCTTCGCTCTCTGCCTGCGCCTGGACGGCGTCAATGTCCCGTGGCCGGCGCGGTTTGTCACTTGGGGGTTTGGGGCGCTGGCCGTGGTGGAAATCTCCTGCGGTTTCGCGGCCCGCCCCCAGATTTTTACGGCGCTGGCTCTGGCTTGCGAATTGATATTCCTGCGCCGGATTCATGACGGGGCGCTGCGTTGGGCGGCGGCTTTGCCGATTTTGTTTGTGCTCTGGATCAATACGCACGGAGGCGCGCTGGCGGGTTTTGCCCTGCTCGTTTTGGCAGCGGCTGCCACCACCGCGCAAAGCCTGTGGCGTAAAATGCCGCGCGGGACTGTTGCCGTGTCATGGCTCGCAGTAGCAGGCAGCGTGGCGGCGCTCTTTTGCAATCCGTGGGGGGCCGGATTGCTGCGCTGGCTGATCGGCAGCGTGCTCTGGATGCGGCCGGAAATCCAGGAATGGAACCCCACGCCGTTGGGCTGGGACCATGCGGCGCTTTTTCTTCTCATGGCGCTGGGGATCTTCGCGTGGAGCTTCAGCCGCCGGCCACGGGCCTGGTGGGAACTCGCTGCTTGCGCCGCCTTTGCTTTGCTTGGGTTGCGCGCGGTGCGCCATGCGCCGCTCTGCGCCATCGTGATCCTGGCGTTGACGCCGCCGCATCTGGCCGATGCGCTGGCACGGTTTCGCGGGGCTTGGGCACATTGGGAAACAGCCGCCGCCAATCCCGCCCTGCAAAAGGCCGCCGCCGTTCTGTGCTGTTTTGGTACAGTCGGCATTGGAATTGGGACGTTCACGCTGCATAAGGAGCATCCGCTGACCATGGAAGTGCCACGCTCGCAGTACCCGGTTGGAGCGGTGGATTTTCTGCGCAAGAACGATTTGCGGGGCCGGCTGCTCGTTTTTTTCGATTGGGGCGAACTGGCCATTTTCGAACTGCCGGGATGCCCGCCCTCCATTGACGGGCGGTTGGACACTTGTTATTCCCGGGAATTGATCGCCGCGCACTGGAAGTTCTATAATGGCGAGCCGTTTGACCAAAAGATTCTCAATTCAGACAAGGCGGATTTGGCTCTGCTGCCCCGCAATCTGGCCGGAACGGTCGCATTGGCGAAGCAACCGGGTTGGAAGGCGGTATATTATGATGATCTGGCCGTGATATTGGTGCGCGACCCGGGAAGGTTCCCGGCCCTTCGGCAACTCGCTCTGCCCGTGACCGGCCCAACCACCACCGGCCGGGCCAGATTTCCCGACCAAAGTCCGCACCAGTACCGGCGTTGAATCCACAATCGAATGTTGTAATGGAATTCCCTACAACAAAATTTGGTATGTTTTCGCAAAAAAGTGTTGCCCTTGGCATGGCCATTGCTAATATCCGATTGCGGTTCGCAAAAGGCAATTCGTGGACCTGAATGTATTCGTATAACCCGCCTTTTGCATGGTTCACACCGCATGTAGAAAGAAACGTTATGAAAAATAAAGTCAGCCGCAAGGCAGGTTTCACCCTCGTTGAAATCATGATCGTCGTGGCGATTATCGGTCTCTTGGCCGCCATCGCCATTCCCAACTTCGTGCGCGCGCGCACGACCTCGCAACAAAATGCGTGCATCAACAACCTGCGTTTGATTGATGGCGCCAAGCAGCAATGGGCGTTGGAACAACGTCAAGGCGCCACCGTCACACCCGGGGGCACAGACCTGCAACCTTACCTCGGCCACGGTTCGGCCGGCGAGTTGCCCACCTGCCCTGCTGATTCCAATGGCTCGGCTGCTTCCTTCGCCACCAGCTATACCGTGAACAACGTCAGCGTGAAACCACAATGCAATCAGGTTTCATCGACCCACATCCTGCCCTGATCGGAACTTTGCCATGATCCTGTGAGGTCATGGACAGCAAAAAGGCTTGGAAGAAATTCCAAGCCTTTTTTGTTTTCCTTCCAGCCCGGGCCCGACGAATCCGGGCTTGCCCAGGCAAAATCCTTTCTGCTAATCTACTACTCGTTTGGTAAGCCGATGTGGCGGAATTGGCAGACGCGCTAGACTCAAAATCTAGTATCCGTAAGGATGTGTGGGTTCGACCCCCTCCGTCGGCACCAAAAGAAGGTTTCAACCGGGATTGAGAAAGCTGTCTCGAAACAGGACAGCAACTGTCCAACAATTAGCCATCATCCGTCCCTTGTGACCGGACGACAAAGTTTGGCGGGCTTGCCTAAACCCGGCATTGACTCGAGTTGCCGCACCCGAAGGTCGCTTGATGCGCGTGCCATTTCACATCACTGCACTATTTGTTGAAACGCTCTAGCTCCATGGATTCACGCGGGCGTCAACAAAGAGAAGAATGGGTGGGGCGCTGAACGCCATGCGCTCCAGGCCGCAACCCGGTTCAATAACTGTGGTGAATCCTGAAGTGGAGAAGACATTGGGAGGCTCGAGGCGGCAGCATTCGAGTCCGGCGTCGCATAAATTGGATTTAAAGTTTCCGGCCATGATATTGAGCAATTCGCCGACGGCGTCTTTGGCTGCGTCCAGATCGACTGCCTCCGCGGGGTCCAGGCCCAGAACCCGGGCGGCGACTTGTTTTGCGGAATCGAAGCTGAGGCGGAGATAGACCTGGCCGGTGGCGTGGCCGGAAAATTTGATTGTGCCGAGCAGATGATTGCCTTGCAGCGGGACAGCTTGGTGAACATCAAGGCATTCGAGCTTGAGCGAGAGCATGGTGAGGAAGGTTTTGACGAGGGCTTCAGAAAGCGGAGCGTTCATGGCCAGGAGGAGGGCGCAACCAATGCCATTGCGCATCAAGGCCTCATCGACCGTTTTGATCGTGTAATCCGCCGCTGTTTTTGCGCCGGGATTGGCCAGGCGGAGAACCCGCCGGCCGAGGGCGGGATCTTTCTTGATGAAGCCGGCAATTTCATCGAGGCCGGCATCCTGGCGGGAGACGAGTTGTGTCAGCCGGAGAACGCTCTCGGGAATGGGTTCCAATCCATAGCGGCGGGCGACTTCGTTGTAATTTTGCTCTTCAGTCATAATCAAGTGGTGGCAGGTTTCTTTTGCAGGGGAACGATGCGGCTGACTTTTTCGATGAGTTGATCTTCCTTGAACGGCTTAACCAGGTAATCGCGGACACCCATGCGGGCAATCTTGAGAACATTTTCGCGCCCGGACTCGGCCGTGAGCATGATGACGGGAATCTGCTTGAGATCGGAGTTCTCCTTAAGCTTCCCGAGCATGGTCACGCCGTCCATGACGGGCATGGTAACATCGAGGATGATGAGATCCGGCCTTTCACGGGTGGCAACGGCCAGCCCTTCCTCGCCATTGGCCCCTTCGAACATGATGACATCGTACGGCTGGAACCCTTTGGCAACAATCAGCCGGATGGTGCGGCTATCGTCAATACTAAGAATTTTTGTCGGCATGGGCATGAGGGGTTAATTGAATTTGACAGGGTCTGGCATGGAAGCAGCGCTTTTATTGGTGTTTTCGGAACAGATTTCGCGCGGGCGATGTTGCAGGCTGGAGAGAATGGCATGGGGAATTTGTTCCAAAGGCAAAACATGGTCAACAATTCCCAATTGGACAGCGGCGCGAGGCATGCCATACACAACACAGGTCGATTCGTCCTGGGCAATGGTGCAGGCTCCGCGCTGCTTAAGTTTCTGCATGCCCAAGGCGCCGTCGGAGCCCATGCCGGTTAACAACACTGTTACCGTATCGGAATCCGCCCAGGGAACCGCGGAGTTAAACAACACATCCACCGCCGGCCGGGTAAAGTGGAGCGGCGGTCCTTTTTCGAGGTGGACCCGATAACGGCCGCACTCGAAGGAAAGACTCATGTGATAGTCGCCGGGGGCAATCAAGGCCAGGCCGGGGCGGACTTCATCGCCGGGTACCGCTTCACGGACTTCAAAGCTGCAACAACCGTTCAGACGGCTGGCAAAAGCCGATGAAAAGACCGGGGGAATGTGCTGGACGATGCAAATACCAGGCAATCCGTCGGGCAAAACAGTGAGCACTTTTTGGATGGCCTCGGTGCCTCCCGTGGATGCGCCAATGAGAATGAGCTGGCGCGGGTTGATATTTGGGAGGTGTGAAGGCGCGTTAAAGGTATTGTCGTGGCAGGAAACGGGCTGGCTCAAATTAACAAGGCGGGCGCCGGCAGCGGCTTTGACGCGTCGGGGCAATTGATCGCGGAGTTCGCCGATGGTCTGGGCTGAACCGGGCTTGGCCATGATGTCCACCGCACCCGCCGCCAAAGCTTCGAGCGCTTTTCGTGACCCGGTTGGCGTGAGCGAGCTGATGACTATCACCGGGATCGGACGATGCTGTTGCAGGGTGCGCAAAAATGTCAAACCATCCATGCCGGGCATTTCGATGTCGAGCGTCAGAACATCAGGATTCAGCGCCAGGATTTTGTCGTGCGCAACATAGGCATCACAGGCGGTTCCGACGACCTCAATTTCAGGATCGCGGGCGAGGACGCTGGCGATGGCGCCACGGACGACAGCCGAATCATCCACTATCAATACCCGGATTTTATTTTGAGCGCTCATGCCATGACCATGAATTGTTCAACGTGATCGAACGACTCGCGCACAGTGATTATCAGGCTTTCGACTTTTTCCGGCTGCAATTGCAGCGCGTCCACAAGCGTGCTGTCCATTTTGTCCGCATATGCCTCCCAGCCCGGGGCGGAACCGGCGAGGTGAGCAATCGAGTTGGCGATGCAGGTCACCGCAGAAAGACCGGGTTGCGGCTGGATCAAAGGCTGGTGATGGTTCGCTACACCTTCGACAATTTCGCGCGGGAGCTTCCAGGCCTGGAGCATGCAGGCGCCAACTTCGGCGTGATCGGTGCCGATGGTTTGTCTTTCAGCTTCGATGCGGGAAAGGCCATGCACGTCAATCTGATAACGCAGGTTGGAGATCAGATCGGGGGCCAAAATCTGGTTGAAAGCCAGTTTGCCAATGTCATGCAGCAGGCCGGCTGTGAAAGCGGTGGATGATTCCACGTTGGCAATGAGTCCGTCTTGAGCGAGCCCCTCCGCCGCCATGGCGGTCACGAAAGAATGACGCCAGAGGTCGGTGGTGGCAAACGAGTAAGATTGCAGGGGGATCCCCATGATGCCGCCGAAGCACAGCGCCAGAACGATGCGCACAATTTTGTCATAGCCAAGTATCAACACCGCCTGATCGATGGAAGCGATGCTTTCATTGAAGCCATAGTAGGGCGAGTTGCACATTCGCAGCACCTTGGCGGTAAGGACGCTGTCGTATTTTAGAATCTCAATCACCTCCTCGTTTTCCTGGGTGTCTTGATCCAGCAGGTTGATCAACCTGAGGCTGGCCGGGGAAACGGGCGGCAGGTTCTTGAGATTGGCTACGATCTGGTGGGCTGTCATAAAGAATAAGGGTCAACTCCGGGAGTCTGGATTTGCACGAGCCCCGTGCCAAGTTGCAGGTGAAGGGTGCGGGAAGAAATGCCGCCAAGGTCGCTGGCCTGAAGCGAGAAACCATTGCGGGCCAGCAATTCCAGGAGCGCCTGCTGGTTGCGCTCGCCGATGTTGAACACTCTGGCGGCATCGAGAAACTGCGCGCCGCCGACGGCCTTGATTTCCAGACGGTCCCGGTCCGCCCCCAAATTGTACAGGCTGTGGAACAGGCAGGGCACGCCCGTATCCACAAACATCGAGGGCCAGAGCGCCGCCTTGGCCGGATGCAAACTCGAATCCGGCAGCATGACATGGAGCAGGCCGCCGATCTTTTGGACGGGATCGTAAACGGTGATGCCGATACAGGACCCCAGTGAATACGTGACCAAATCGACGCCGGGATCGTCGCTGACAACCATTTCCGCGACACCGACGACGAGCGCTTGCTTTGGTTGTGGCATGACCCATTTTGTGGTAAGTAGCATGTGTTTTACATCCGTTGGTAAATGCTGGGCCGGATGCGTTTCAGGCCATGATCGATATCGGGCAACTTTTCGGAATGGCCGATAAAGAGGAAACCCCCTGGCGTCAGATATTGAGCGAGACGCGGAATCAACTGTTCCTGCGTTGGCTTGTCGAAATAGATCATCACATTCCGGCAAAAAATGACGTCGAATTTGCCTGAACACGGATAGGGCCACTCGACCAGATTGAGGTGAGTGAACTCGACCCGCTCGCGCAGTTCGGACTTGATGCGATAATAACCATCCCAGGCATCAATCCCTTTTTGAAAGTAGGTCTGCAACCAGGATGGGTCCGGCAGTTTAACCCGCTCGCTTTTATAGACGGCCTCGCGGGCTGTGGCTAACACGCGGCTGCTGAGATCCGTGGCAAATATTTCCCAGGTTTGAGGTTCAACCCGGGGTTGGCGGCGGAAGAAATCAGCAAAAAGAATCGCCAGGGAAAAGGGTTCCTCCCCTGAGGAACAAGCAGCGCTCCAAATTCGCCACGGCTCGCTCCGGCGGCGGCGCAAGCCGGCGGCCCATTGCGGCAGGACCGTCGTTTGCAGAAACTCGAAATGCTTCCACTCCCGGAAAAAATGCGTGACGTTGGTGGAAATGGAGTCGAGCACGGCGGTTTTTTCTTCGTCGCCTTTTTCTTTCCTGAGCAAGCGGCAATAGGACCCGAAGTTTTCCAATCCAAGGACCTGCAAGCGCTTCAGCAGCCGATTACGGACCAGCTCCTTTTTGTTGGGACCAAGATTTATCCTGCTTCGGTCGTAAACCAGTGTCCGGATGAAACGGTAATCTTCGTCGGTAATTGCAGCAGATATCATAAATAATTTCTTGGCCTGCAATTGTTGCCACAAAAGCAAGGCCGCCCTGTTGGTATCGGCGCAATCGAGATCGAACCTGAGTCAAAATTGCCGGTTAAATGGCCCAACTAGCGCAGGATTTTTGACCCGGCCCATTGCCTATCTTTTTCTCAAGTAAGCGAAGGTGCCAGCCGATATATCCAATAGGCAGTAAACGAGCAGAGCTCGGGTTCTGCCATGCAGCAATAATTAAGCAATCAACACATAACAAATGTTAGCGGAGCCAAAACAAGTTCTACCAAACAGCGCTCAAAGGCTTGAGGGAAAGTATCTTATATTTGATGTGCATGGGGAGTCTTACGGCATAGATGTGTTGAAAGTCCGTGAAATAATTCGCCTGGCAGACATCACCCCGGTGCCGCAGATGCCCGACTATGTTCGCGGCGTCATCAATTTGCGGGGCAAGATCGTCCCCGTGGTCGATCTCCGGCTCCGCTTCGGATTCACCGAGACGCAAAACACGGAGCAAACCTGCATTATTGTGGCGCTGCTAAAATTGGCCGATGGCAAGGTCAATCAGATGGGACTCATCGTGGATGGCCCTGAAGAGGTCGTTAACGTGGCGGCGGCGGACATTGAGGAAACCCCGGATTTTGGCCCGGGCAGTTTTGTGGAATTCATTCTGGGCATGGCCAAGGTCAAAGGCGTCGTAAAAACACTGCTGGACATTGATCGTGTGATGGCGGCGGAGGGGCGTGTCGTGGTTCAAAATGCGCAAGCTTTCTGCCAGTCTGAAATCGCGTCGGCAAAAAAATAATATCATGCACAACTGGAACATTCAAAAGCGGTTTGTCAGCGCCTTTGCTGTCTTTATTGCCATCAGCAGCGCCTTTGGCATTTTCGCTCTCATTCAGATTTCCGCCATCAACCGCACCACCACTTACATGGCGACGGATCCTTTTCCCGGCACTATCGCCATTTGTGAAATCCAGGGTCGATTGACGCGAACTTTTGGTTTGATGGGGATTTATCTTACTGCTCCCGCCCGGCAGAAGGCCCAGATAGCCGCCGAAATTGCAAAAGCAAAAACAGACATCGACACCGCCTTCCACGATTTCGAGGGCACGATCACACGTCCCGAGAAACGTCTCATGTTTAATGAACTGGACACTCACCGCAAGGAGTTCATCAAGACCCTCTCGGACATCATTCAGATGAGCGAGGCGGGCCATAATGATGAAGCGACCGCCAAGGCCAACGGGGAATTGAATCCCATGATCAACCAGCTCTTAAACGAAGATTTTCTCAGGCTGGCCCAGTTCAATCGAGCTGATAGTGAAAAGGCGCTGGCCAACATTGGCATCACGGTGGAAAAAAGCATTTTTGGGGTGAGGGTTGGAATGCTGTGCAACATCCTCATGTTGACTGTGATCGCCGGGTTCCTCACCCTCGGCATCAACCGGGCGATCCGGCGGATCTCAACAGAAATGAATGATGGCGCCCAGCAGGTTGCCTCCGCCGCAAGTTATGTTTCCAAAGCCAGCCAGACATTGGCTGAAGGGACAAATGAACAGGCTGCCGCGCTGGCACAAACCAGTTCTTCCCTGAAAGAACTGGCCTCCATGACCAAGCGCAACTCGGCCAACACCCAGAAAGCCAACGATCTCGCCAAGCAAACCCGCGCGGCCGCGGACAGAGGCGCGGCCGACATGCAAGGCATGTCCGCCGCGATGGCAGCGATCAAAGCCAGCAGCGACGATATCGCCAACATCATCAAGACCATCGATGCCATAGCTTTCCAAACCAACATTCTTGCGCTGAATGCGGCCATTGAAGCTGCCCGGGCGGGTGAAGCCGGCGCAGGTTTTGCCGTCGTCGCCGATGAAGTCCGCAACCTGGCCCAGCGCAGCGCCACGGCCGCCAAGGAAACTGCGGCCAAAATCGAAGGGGCCATCACCAAGTCCGGTCAAGCGGTCGAGATCAGCAGCAAGGTGGCGCAAACTTTATATGAAATTGTCACCAAAGTCCGTGAGGTGGACGAACTGGTGGCTGACGTATCCAGTTCGTCGCGGGAACAAACCCAGGGTATTACGCAAATCAACGCCGCCGTCGGGCTGATCGACCATTTCACCCAGAAGAACGCTGCCAACGCAGAGGAGAGCGCGGCAGCGGCAGAGGAATTGAATGCCCAGGCTGAATCCATGCAAGAATCCATTGGCAGACTTCTCAAGCTTGTGGGCCAGAAAGCCCTACCCGTGACGATGGACCCCTCCACGTTCAAGAACGGTTTCACCGCTGCATCAGTCGCTCCATGGCCAGTTGCCAGACACACTAATGGCAATGGCAACGGTAATGATAATGGCGACGCTTCCACAGCACCCACACCGAAAGTTACAGCGGCTGGCGGGAGCAAGCTGCCCATGGCAGGAAATTTGAACCGTTTCTGATCGGGATCAAACCCATCCCCGCACCAACTTCCGAGAACTTCTTAAAGACGTTTGGATTTAAGACATTGTTCCCAGTCCCCGCATGGAGAACGCCAAAAAGGCTCGATTGGTGCGGTTAGGGCGATTTAACTAGAGCGGTTAAAATAATTTCGTAGCCACAAAAACCGATCAAACGGCAGGGTGAGACTCCGTCGAACCCTGACTTTCTTCTTCTGAAAAGATTTGGGTCGACGGAGTCTCGCCCTGCCGAAGAAAGGCTACAGAATTTCTTTAACCGCTCCAATACTGTCCGAGATGGGCTCAAATTATTTCCCCAGATTTTTCGGGCCTTTTGAAACCAGAAAGGCGAGCAAATCATTGAAATCTTTCGGGGCCAGGATTTGCGCGAAATTGTCCGGCATCAGGGACAATTCGGATTCGCGCCGCTCGGCGATGTCTTTTTTCGGAATGGACGTTTCCTTGCCGGTCGAATCGGCCACAACCACCATTTCGCCTTCCTCGCGCCGGAACAAACCGCTCTGGACATCGCCGTCGCTCATCGTGAATAGCGTTACACGAAAAGCGCGGTCCACGTTGCGGCTCGGGTCCAGGATGTCCTCGACCACGCGCGGAACGCCGCGACCACCGATGCCATCCAGGTTTGGGCCGATCCGGGCGCCCTGCCCGGCGATGGCGTGGCAGATCATGCAGTTCTTCTTGAAGATTTCCGCGCCGGCGGTGGCGGACGCTTCCGCCAGATTGAAGGCCGCGGCCCGTGCGTCAATAATTTTTTGCCGTTCCTGGTTGGCCGGCGGCAGGCCCTTGGTCAATTTGGCCAGCCGCTGCTCCAGGTCGGCCGGCTTGGATGCGCCCAGCCGGTCTTTCACGTTGCGGTCCTGCAACAACCGCGCCGAGCCTTTGCCGTCGGCGATGGCTTTGAGCAGCGTTTCCGCGCCGTCGGGACTGCTGGCCAGGGCCAGGGCGATTTGTGTTTGCAAGGCTTGCGGTGCGGCGGGCAAAGCGGCGGCCAGAACGTCGCGCGCCTCCGGGACGTTGGCGGCTGCCAGTGTTTGCGCGCATTGGGTGCGCAACGCGACGGGTTCGCCGCCGCTGGACAGGATGGCGCCCAGTTCGGCGATGTGGCTCTCCGGATGAACGGACGCCAGCGCCCGGGCCGCGGCGCAACGAGCGTCGGTAGCAGCGCTGGTGTTTGTCAATAATTGCACCAATAGCGGACCGGCGGAGTCGAGGTGCAGGGAGCCGGCCAGTTCGGCGGCGGCTTGCACGCGGTCATCCAGCGCGTTGGGCGACGAGGTCGGGAAGGGCACAACCTCCGGGTCGAACCGGCCCACGGCCAGCCAGGCGAAGGCGCCTTCGGCGTCGCCGTCAACAATTTCGAGGCTGCCGGTTTGGCCGGCGTAATCCTTCAGGTCCCAGGTCACCTTGTGGGCGGTGTCATTGCGCGGGGCGGGCGCGGTTTTTAAAATTTTGCCGCTGCCCATCTCGCGCAGGCGGACGAAATTCTGCCCGTAAGCCGGCTTGTCGGGATACCCGTCGTGCCCGGCCAGAAAGAACGTCAACTTCTCCGGGATGACAAATGTTTTTGAAACCAGCATGCCGGTCAGCTTCTCGCCGGAGGGCAGGCTGGAAATAAATTCGCCACTCTTGCCGTCCGTGGAGTGCCGGGTCTGCAAGGACCACGGGTTGGCCGACTCTTTGCCCGGCAAGGGAACGTTGCGCCAGGCGGCGGTATTTTCCGGCGATGGCGACAGCAGTGTTTGCACCAGCTCTTCGCCCCATTGGCGCATGCGGGGGGGCGGGCTTGTTCCCCGTTGCTCGAGGCTTTCGTTCAGCGATTTGTAAAGCGCCAGTTGCAGGGCGACGTCGTCGCTGAATTTTTCGCGGGTGAAATCGGCCAGCGCGGGAATGTCCGCCTCCGGCAAATAACGCGCGATATGACGCAACTGGACGGCGGCCTGCGCGTGGCTTTCCGCTCCCTTTTGCAAATGGTGCAACAGGAATTCGGCCGAGGCGGCGGAAGGCACGGCCACGGCGACGTCCGCGATGGCGCTTTCATCGGCTGGACTCCATTGCGGCAGCGGGAGGGCCGAGCAAATTTCCGGCACGCGCAGATGATTGCGCAAGGCCATGCGCAAAACGTAAAGCAAATGCGTGTCGTCCGAAGGCACCGTGTGGCGCGCATCCAGCAGGGGCCGCATGTTTTCGAGGGCCGGATGCTGGCCGAGGGCGTCCGCCGCGCAACGTTCGACCAGCGCGTCGGAATCGTGCAACGCCGCCACCACCACGTCGTGTTGTTCGGGCGTCCATTGCGGCGTCTCCGCAAAAACGCGCATGGCATGGACGCGCAGGCGGCTGTCTTTGTCGTGGGCGGCGGCGGCGAGAATCGCCGGATCCAGCGCGCCGAAACGATAGAGGACCCACATGCCGTGGATTTTTTGGAAAACGGACGAATTTTTTTGATGCATCATTTTGGTCAGCGGCTTGATGGCGGGAGGGCCGATGCGGTCGGTCAATTCGTTCATGGCCAGCATGCGCATGGCGAGGTTGGGATTGCCCAATTGCCGGATGAGTTCCGCCGTGGAATCCTTGGCCACGGCAAAATGTTGCGGCGGCGGCACGGCGGCCGCGCCGTTGGTGCCGACGTAGCGGATGCGCCAGATGCGGCCGCGCTCGCGGTCGCGCCCCGGATTATCCAGCGGCACTTCGTAATGGCCGATGATGCGATTGTAAAAATCAGCCATGTAAAGCGCGCCGTCCGGTCCCAGTTCCAAATCCACCGGGCGAAACCACGGATCGTCGCAACTGAGAAAATCCGGCTTCTCCCGGGCGATGCCGGTGGACCCGTGCATTTCCAAAGAATCGCGGTCAATACGGCAGGTCATGACGTTGCCCACGAAAATATTGTTGCGATATTCCTCCGGAAAATTCGTGGCCGCATAATAGACCACGCCGGCAATGGCGGTGGACCCGTGTTTGTGGTCCATCATGGCCGGGGCAAAACCGAGGCCGTCGTCCGGGATGCCGAAGCTGGGATAATAACCGCCGCGCAACAAATTATAAATGGGCCACGTTTCGCAGTCCGACGAATAAATATTGCCCAGCGGATCGAACATCAGGCCAAACGGATTGACCCGGCCCCAGACGAATTGCTCGAGATGCGTGCCGTCGAGGCGGATGCGGTAGGTGTTGCCGGAATGCATGGTGATGGTGCTGCCGTCTTTGGCCTTGAGCGTCGAAGTATTGTTAAAACCGTGATTGGCGTAAAAAAGCCCGTCGTAACCGCGCCGGAACGAACTGGTCATGCCGTGCGTGTCTTTGTCAAAACTGAATTTGCCCAAAAAGATTTCCCGGGTGTCGGCGATGCCGTCGCCATTGGTGTCGCGGAAGTGGTAAATGTAAGGAATGCTGTAACCCAAAGCGCCGTCGCGATACGGAAAAATGCCGATGGGAATGTTCAGGTTGGTGGCGAAGGTCGTGATTTTCCCGGCCCGGCCATTGGCGCCGAAGTCGGACAGGACTTTGATGGCATCGCGCGCGATCCGGTTAGTGGGGGCGGGAAAAGGATACTCGCGCGATTGCGTGATCCAGAGCTGTCCCTTGGCATCGAACGCCATATTGATGGGCTTGCCGATGTCCGGTTCCGTCGCGACCAGGTCAATTTCAAAGCCCGGCGGCAAATGAAACGCCTTCTGTTCCTGCTCCGGCGGCAACGGCGCCGTCTTGCGGATCACCTCCTCAAATTGATCGGCGTGGAGGCCCATACCGGCGAACAAAGCCGCCACCAGGCAAACGTTAAAAAGACGAATCGGACGCAATATAATAGCCATCAGGCCAGCTTAGACACAAAAGGCCCGGAGTTTAATCGAAAAAGTTTCAAAGAAATTCAGGTCGTATCCGTCTGACGGTCTGCGTCTGTTTTCCGGTTTCGGATTGTGAAACCACGCCGACATGTTGACCGGGTCAGTATGGATGAATGCTCATACGAGTTCAAACACCGGCACCGGTGAGTGAATGGTTATCAAGGAACCGGATATTCTTGCACAGTTTCACCCTTTTCATCCGTCCGCCAGGCTTTTTGCAACTTCGGTGAGTTGTCAGAGATGCGGACAACCTTGTAATGATAGTCGGCGGAATCGCCATTTTTCCGGCCATCGAATTCGTCGAAGTCTGGAAATGCCTGCCAATAAATCGTTCCTTCATCCTTCTTTGACCAGCCCGGTAATTGGCCATTTTCCTTTAGGTTGTTTAAGAACGCCTCCGCCTCATTTATGTTTTCATCGGCCCATGGACCAACACTTGTTTGTTCCAGATACATCCTCCGTTCCGGAAAATCCAAGGTGACCAGATGCCGTTCCAAAAATCTCAAGCCAATCAAGTTTGCCCCGTCTCCCACCAGGAGGTTGGTATAAGTTTCGCCGTTCCAGACACTCTTCGCAATCCAAACACGTCCATTGTCCCCATGGACCGCATCTTCCCTCCGCAATCTGTGTTCCACTACTTCCCGCTGGAAAAGTCCGGAATCCAACGCAGCGTCACCCGGATATCCGGTATCAATCAGCACGTTGGTGTCTTCGCCCCCGATAAGACTGCGGTTATGAATGTAGGGACGGGTGAGTTTCTTCAGGCTCTGGCCTTCACTGGAAAATAAAATTGGGAAAGCTTTTCCAAGCTTTGCACGGTTGAGATGGCGGGAATTCAGAAAGCGCATCTTTCCGGCTGCGAAATCTAGTTGGATACAATAGTGTTCCAAGACATCCATGCCGAGAACCCCCATGATGGGACGGCCAAATTTGATTGACGCCGGCTTCTCATCCAAGGTAAAGACGCCAATGCCAGTCGTCATCAGGAGCGTGTCTCCCAGATAGAGCTTGGGTGCCTTGTAAAAACCGCCGGTCACTTTGGCGCCGAAGTTAAAAAACGTCCCATTGGCGAGACGTTGTCCCAATTTGGGCTCCAGGGATTTGTCGAAAATCGTGGTGGGCGATCCGGTATCAATAAAAAATGGCAGTTCTTCGCCGCTCTCCAACCGGAGCATCACTATTAACTTGCACCCCCGCACTACAGTAATGTTCATAGACACGTCGGCTGGAAGTGGGGGGTGAACTGAACTTTCACTCGCACAAGAGCACAGCAGTAGCAGGCCGACAAATATACCGACCGTGCGAGGCTTCAGGAGTGTTTTCATAAATTTTATTTAGTTCCCATCACGCGCAAAATCCCAAGGAAAGGATTTTCTTAAGTGTCCGCCTCATGGTCATGTTTGACAAGCAGGCTGTGAAGGTGGGTTCACGCTGCCTGAGCGACCAACTTTCTCAGATAATCGAATGGATTGACCCCATGCCGCCGACAACCGCGCGACAAGTTGTAAATCACCGCACTGCGCTCTCCAACTTTGGGATGCAGCAAGATAAAGCGTTTCGCTTCCCCCATCCTGTCATCCTGTCAAAAAAGCATTTTCGCGTGGTTCGAGCATTTCGCGGTTAAAATTGTGATGGGTTTGCTTCATTCATTGTTCAAAACTGAACCGTTCCGGTGCCATTGATCTCCGTCTCTTTGAGATTGCAAAAGCACAGAAAACCGCTATACTGTCTGTATGATTCTTGAGAAGTTTCCAGACGTGCAGCGGCTTTCCGCCTCCGAGAAGCTTATTTTTGTCTCGGAACTGTGGAACGATCTCGAAGCGCATCCCTCGGCCGTGCCCGTTTCGCCGGAAGTCATTTCTGAACTGGATCGGCGCATGGAACATTTTCGGCAGCATCCCAACGAATTTACGACGTGGGAAGCCGTCAAGGAGCGGGTTCTTGGCCCGCTGCCATGACCGAGTTGATTCTACTCCTGCAGGCTGATCTCGACATTCAAGCCGCGTTTGGGCGCTACGAGGAATATCAAACCGGACGAGGCGAAGTGTTCATGCGTCAATTGGATGCCGCCTTTACGCTCTTGCGCGAACATCCTGAGATTGCGCCTGTTTACCAAGGGCTATATCGCAGGATGCTTCTCAGGAATTTTCCATATGGAATCTTCTATCAAGTGCAACCAAAACGTCTGGTCGTGGCGGCCATTCTGGATCTTCGTCAGAATCCGACATCACTTCAGCACAGGCTTTATGGAAGCGGGCCAGGAAAACCGCCTGCAAAAGACAAATAATCACTGCCGGGGTTTTCACTATCCTGTCATCCTGTCAAAAAAAGCATTTTCGCGGTTAAGAATTCTGATCCAGAATTCTCGCGCAGAGACGCAGAGAACGCAGAGCAAGACCATGAAAGAACATTGTGGGAACCGCACCATGCTTTGCTCTGCGATCTCTGCGACTCTGCGCGAAAAATGCAGCTTCCGCCGTCGCCAAAGCGCTATGGCGGACGAGTCCGCCGTCATTAAAACTTCAGCGCGACATGATGGCGGACTGGCGAAAGTAATTGCCTTTGCGGCTTTGCGTCTTGGCCCTTTGCGTTTTTCTTCTCCTGGCATCCGTGAAAATCCGTGTCCATCCGTGGTTAAAAGCTCTTTTCTGTTGGAAAGCGGTAACATGTTGCTGGTCTGTAGCTTTTCGTGTTGCCAGTTAAGTCGTTGACTGTAAGGACTTGTTGCCGTGTTGCCGATTTTCCGGAGCAATGTATCAATACCTCGGGGAAAAGGCTTCCGCCGTCGCCAAAGCGCTATGGCGGACTGGCGAGGGGCATCAGGTTTTTTGGGATGCGGGCGAACCGATTTTCATTGACCCCTCGTTTTAACGAGGGGGAAACCGCCGGGATGTGATTCCTCAACTGTTTCAACAGTTTTCCGCTCTGGTTCGGCCCGTCAAAAAACCGTTGGAAAGAGACCTCTGCAAAAATAAGGTTTTTTGGAAATTGGATCTCAAGGTGATCCGAACGGGCTGATTGATCCGATTTTCTTGCTTGGGAATGGTTGCTTTCATATTTCCTTTTTTCGTTGGATCAGTTGTTCCGCGGTAAGGAAGGCTTTTGTTTCTCAAGCCGGCTGCCATTGCAGCAACTTGGCCATTCGTTTGAGATTGTAGGCCACCACCTTGAGGGTCAGTTCCAGTTGGTTCTTGGCCAACCCCAGGTAGCGAACCCGCCGGTAGTTCTGCCATTGTTTCATCTGGGCAAAGACGCGCTCAATGTGTCGACGCACCAGCGACTTTTCATGATTTTCCTCCAAATCGTCCGCCGTCAATTGGATGTGCCGGGCGGCTTTTTTCAAGATGCCATTGACCATGCCGCGTTCTTGCAACCATGTCTTGTTGGCTTTCGTATCATACGCCTTGTCGGCATAAACCGCCGCGGTATCCATTGGGGTGATGCGCTGGAAGACCTGCCCCTCGCACACGTTGGCCGTGGTGAGGAGCGCCCGGCGAATAAGTTGGTGTCCGGCATCGCTGCTAATGTGCGCCTTGTAGCCATAGAAGCTGCGGCTCCGAACAAAAGTGTAACTGGCTTGCGCATCGGGGGCCGTGCCGGCGGTCGCAGCCTGCGGGCTGGGACGTTTGCGGCTGGATTCCACAATGGTGGCATCCACCAGCGTTGTCCGTTTGATAAACAAGCCGCGCGCCTCCAACTGCCGATTGAGCATGTCCAGCAACTGCTCGTGCAAGTCGCAGTCGATCAGTCTCTGGCGAAAACGGCAAATCGTGGTCTCATCCGGCACCGCTTCGTTGCCCCCCAATTGCACAAATTTTTGAAAACTCAACCGATCTTGGAGCTGTTCCTGTGCCTGGGGATCGCTCAGATTATAAATATGCTGCAAGATCATCACGCGCAGCAGCAGACCCGCCCGGCAAGCCGGGCGACCTCCGGAGCGATAGGTCGCGGCCACCCGCTTTTCAGCCTCCGTGAAATCAATCTCCCGCGTAATTGTTTCCAGCACGGTATTGACACCGCCACGTTGCTGCACGGCCATCTCAAAAAAAGTCGTCTGTTTATCTTGTTTAGGTTGCATGGGTCTCTGACACACCATCCTGTCAGCCATTCAACTTTTGCAGAGATTTCTTGAAAACGGTTGGTAAGGCCTCTCGCGTCGCCTCCCCCCTCGTTAAAACGAGGGGTCAATGACAGGTTTGCGTCTTGGCCCTTTGCGTTTTTCTTCTCCTGGCATTCGTGAAAATCCGTGTCCATCCGTGGTTAAAAATCCTGCCATCCTGTCAAAAATGCGGCGCAACGACAGCTTCGATCTGAAAAAGGGTGTAACCTTTTCGCGGCGGCAGACATATATTGGCATGATGACGACCGAGGACATGGAATTGGTGCGGGAATATGCCAGGCACCAATCGGAGGAGGCATTTGCCGCGTTGGTTCAGCGGTATATCAACCTGGTTTATTCCGTCGCTCTGCGCCAGCTTCGTGACGCCTCTCTGGCGGAGGAGGTCACCCAGGCCACTTTCATTATTCTGGCCCGCAAAGCAGCATCGCTCGGGTCGAAGACGATTCTTTCGGCGTGGCTTTGCCGCACGGCTCAATACGCGGCCGCCAATGCCTTGAGAGCCGAACGCAGCCGCCAACGCCGCGAACAGGAGACATATATGCAATCCTTGTTGAACGAATCCGAACCCGAATCCACGCCCTGGCCCGAAATTGCCCCGCTGCTGGACGTCGCGATGGCGGGGTTGGGCGAGAAGGATCACAGCGCCATTGTGCTCCGGTTTTTTGAAGGCAAAGATTTGAAGCAAGTCGGGGCCGAGTTGGGGGTGGACGAAAATACGGCAAAGACAAGGGTCAGTCGGGCGGTGGAGAAGTTGCGCCGCTTTTTCGTCAGACGGGGGATCACCCTGTCGGCGGCCATGATCACGGGAGCAGTCTCGGCCAATTCCGTGCAAGCCGCGCCGGCGGGACTGGCGGTGACAGTTTCTGCCATGGGAGCAAAAGGGGCAGCCGTCGGGGCAAGTGTCACATCACTCGCGAATGGAACTCTCAAAGTCCTGACAACCGCGAAGCTCAAATTGGCCATCGGCCTCACTGCGGGGATTATAGTGTCGGTTGGAGTGGGGGCCGTCCTCCTTTCGGGCAATGGCGTGGATAATACAACCGATCCGGCGGCGGAGGAGATTCTGAACAAGGTGTTTGAAAAATACGCGTCGCTATCCAGCTACAGCGATAACGGCAGGACTTTCACGGACTTTGCCACAAACACATTTTCCATAAAACTTGGACGGCCGGACCTGTATCGCATGGAATGGGACGCTGTGGGAAGGGGGCTTGGCTTCAGCGGCGCAGCGTGGTCGGCGGGTGATGGTCATTTTCTATTTTACACCGGACCCACCTGGCAGGATACGCAGCGTTATTCCCGCATGAAAGGCTTGGGGGAGGGATTCGAGTTTTATGGAAATATATCCGGCGGCGCGGCGCTGACTATTCCGCCGGCGTTCTTCGGCAAACCCGTGAGCGACGAATTCGGCCTGCTGGCGATGAGCAGCAATTTCCTGAAACGCGAGGATGCCAAAATAGGAGACATCGACTGCTATGTGTTGACGGGTCACCTCAAAGCCCGGGCCGATATTCCGGTTTCGCTTTGGATCGGCAAGAACGATTTGCTTATTCACCAAATCCAGCGCACCACGCTTGCTCCAGACCCAACCGTTGCCGCGGCTACAAACTCCCCGGAATTCAAAAAGCTTTTGGACGAAAAACTTTTGGATGAATGGAGCAAAGCGACCACACCGGAACAAAAGGCAGCCATCGAACAGAAAATTCAAAGGGCGGGCGCGTTGTATAATGCCAGGACGCGCAAGCCGGTGGTTCACACGGAAGTCCATGAAAACATCGTCGTGAATCAGCCATTGTCCAAGGAGAGTTTTATTTACCCGGTGCCCGCCGGATTGCAGCCATCAGAAAAATAATGGAAGATACTTTGTCCGGTTTCGCACGCCGCGAAGATCTCACCTTGAGGCTGTAGATTCACAATGAGCAGCCGGGACGTGATCGGTCAAGCAGAGTTCCGGCTTGTATTCGGATGAACTTCTTTATAATGGAAACAGGTAATGCGACGTTATGGAGAAGAAGCCTGAGTTTATTCCGACCCGCGAAAGTTTGCTCAGCCGATTGAAGGATTTTGACGATGACGAGGGCTGGCGCGAATTTTTCAAAATTTATCGTCAACTCATCTTCGCCACCGCCATTAAATCAGGCTTGCGGGAAGACGAGGCGGAAGAGGTTGTGCAGGAAACCTGCATCTCAGTCGCCAAGACGATCAAGGAATTCAAATACGATCCCAAAAAATGCCGCTTCAAGAACTGGCTGGGCCACCTGGCCCAGAAGCGCATTGCCGATCGCTTCCGCAAGCGGTCCCGGGAATTGCCGTTGGGCGAAGTCGCTTCGAGTCGAACAACCCGGACCGCAGCCATTGAGCGGGTGGCGGACACAGGCGAAGCTGACCTCGACGCCATTTGGGAGGCGGAGTGGCAGGAGAAATTGCTCGCTGCCGCCATCGAACGGGTCAAGGCCCAGGTCAGCGCCGAGCAGTACCAAATATTTGATTTTTACGTCGTGAAGAAAATGCCTGCCGGGAAAGTGGCCAAATCACTCGGCGTCAGCCTGGGGCAGATTTATCTGGCCAAGCATAGAGTTTCAAACTTGATCAAAAAAGAAGTGCGGCGGCTCGACGCCGAGGTCGGTTGATTGCAAACCAGTGAGGCATGTCCCCATCTGATAAATCGCCAGACGAAAATGCGAGCGGCTCGCCGGTTGATCTGGATTACGAATTAATCCGGCTGATCGGGCAAGGTGGCTACGGGGAGGTATGGCTGGTGCGCGACAAGGAGGGAGAATACCGCGCTTGCAAAGTGGTTTATCGCGCCAGTTTTCAGAACGACCGCCCATACGAACGGGAATACGAAGGCATTTGCAAATTCGAGCCGGTTTCGCGGGCAAGCGAGAGTCAGGTCAAGATTCTTCACGTCGGACGCCGGGATGCAGCCGGATGTTTTTATTACATCATGGAACTGGCGGACGATGTCCATGGCGGCCCGGCCCTGCAGCCGGATTCGTATGTGCCCAAGACTCTCCGAAGTGAATTGGAGCGCCGGGGCAGGTTATCCGCCGAAGAGTGCATCGAGATTGGCCTTTCCTTGAGTAACGCGCTGGAGAACCTTCACCAACACGGCCTCATTCATCGGGACATCAAGCCGGCCAACATCATTTTTGTGAATCACATTCCCAAACTGGCCGACATCGGCCTGGTCACGGAGGCGGATGTCACAGTTTCGTATGTCGGCACCGGCGGCTTTATTCCTCCCGAGGGCCCAAGTTCTCCGCAGGCGGATGTCTATGGCCTGGGAAAAGTTTTGTATGAAATCAGCACCGGCAAGGACCGCCTGGAATATCCCGAATTGCCGGTGAATTTTGGCGACTTGCCCGATCGCGCATTGCTGCTGGAGCTCAATTCCGTCGTGGCGCGAGCCTGTGAAGCGGATGCGCGGAAACGGTATGCCTCGGCCAGCGCGTTGCACTCGGATTTAATGCTGCTCAAGCGCGGAAAATCCATCCGGCAAATCAGGTCGTCAAACAGAAAATGGATGCTGGCCGTGCGTCTGGCTGTGGTATTGGGCGCAATGCTGCTGGCGGTAATGGGAGTCATTCATCTTTCCCGGAAGGAAGCGGTCAGAGGTGACGCGGCCACGGCAAGGACCCAACTCCTCGACGCCGTGCTGGAGGCTCAAGCTGAAGCAGAATTGAGGCAAGCCTACCACGCGCAGATTGCCGGAGGAAACAGCGCCGCCCGGCGATTGGCCGCCGCTGAACTTGTCAAGCAAAGCAGCACAACGGAAGATCCGGCAAAGCAACTGGCGGCGCTCCGCATCGCAGGCCAACTGGCAGCGGAAGCAGGGGATCTTTCACTGGCGATGCAGACCTGTGACACCATGGGAGCGCATTTTCCAATAGACAAACTTGCCGCCAAGGCCGGCCTGCTCGGCCAAGCCGCAGCTTCCGCCCGGGGCCCTGGAAAATACGGGGAACTCGCCGGGCTTTGCCAGACGGCGGGTTTTGAGGCAATTGCCGCCGATGATTACGACAGCGGATTGAAAATGGCGGCGCTGGCAAAAACCTGCGCGCAAAACAGCGGCGAAAAGCGCCACATGAAAGAAGCTGAATTTTTGGACGCCGAAATGAATCGTTGCCGGGACGGGTTTGCGCGCGTCAAACAGTTTGAGGAAATCCTGCGCCGCACGCCGGGTGATCCGGTGGCAAGCTTCGCGGTGGGCCAGTTTCTTTGCTTCGTCAAGAACGATTGGGAAGCCGGTTTGCTGCTGATGGCGCACGGAACCAATGTCATGCTCAAATCGGCCGTGATAACTGAAATCAATAAAACACCAAAAACGGCCGACGACCAAATTGCGCTGGGCAATTCATGGCGCGACCTCGCCGAAGCCGCCTCAGATGAAGACAAAATCCATTACCTGCAACGCGCCAGGTACTGGTACTTAAAGGGCCTGGCCAATTCCAAGGAGCAGGATAGAGACGGCCTCCGGCAACAATTGAATAAATGGATCCAGGCCGCGCCAACTATGCCGGGTGAAATACATATTTCTTCACGACTGGTGGGCACTGAATCCATTGATATTTACAGCGATGAAATCCGGTGGAAAAGCGGGCGGCGAGCTGTCAATGGCAGTATCAACCAGGTGAAGCTGGAGGATCTCAAGCTGGGAGATCTGACGATCATCAAAAACAACGGAGTAACGCGATTGCTGCCTGACGCGGTGGACTTTTCCACGGCGCGACTCATCATCAATCACAAGCCGAAACGGCAAGCCCGGTCAACATTGACCATAGCGCCAGACCATGTGCGAGTTACCCTGGCTCATCCGGGGCCAACCGAAGTCGAATTGGATGTGACGGTGACGTTTGGCAACCCGCCGTGAACCGCTCGATTCGTTCTAATCGCCAGGTAAAACGTTGCCGTTAGGGCCGAGGCTGACGGTTTTTTCCTCGGTGCCGTTCTTCACCCCAACGTCATAGGATATTTCATTGTCTTCGGTAATTTTGGAAATCCCGAGGAGTTTTCCGCTGCCGACAAGCGATTTGACTTCCTTTTGGACCGCTTCGGGCGTG
>Ga0206860_10091_pt1 | contig 23628 bp, 33 predicted proteins | sample Alteio_BWOrgCont_44_FD_152624 | JGI IMG/M metagenome (GOLD analysis project Ga0206860, IMG submission 152624) | Enriched cells from forest soil in Barre Woods Harvard Forest LTER site, Petersham, Massachusetts, United States -... | ecosystem: Environmental > Terrestrial > Soil > Temperate forest >...
CTTTGTCGACGCTCCGAATGTCGCCGTAATCGTCGTATTTGCGACTGCTCCAACGGCAGTCGTCGTTACCGTGAACGTTGCCGACGTGGCTCCAGAAGCGATTGACACCGATGCTGGAACAGTTGCGGCAGCGTTGTTGGATGCAAGGTTGATCGTGAATCCGCCCGCCGGAGCTGCACCACCGACCGAGACCGTACCGGCGGATGAAGTTCCGCCCGTTACTGCCGTTGGGTTTAGTGTGAGTCCATTGATGTTGGGAGTCTTGATGGATAGCGACACGTTGCTTTGAGCGCCGCCATATGTGCCTGTGACCGTGGTCGACGTGGTTGTTGAGACAGGGAATGTCTTGATGTTAAACGTTGCCGATGTCGCACCGGCTGCAACCGTTACCGAAGCGGGAACGGATGAATCGGTGGTATCGGAGGTCGTCAATGTAACAACCGCACCACCCGCAGGAGCGGGCGAAGCCAACGCAACGGTGCAAACGCTGGGTGAGCCGCCAACCACAGAAGTTGGATTATCAGACAACGTGATGGTTGCCGATGCGGTGATCGTCAGCGTCGCCGTAACGGCGCTAGAGCCTGCCGGTGTCGCGCTGATCGTCGATGTGGTGTTTGTTGCTACCGTCGTCGTCGTAACGGTGAAAGTAGCGGTCGTTTGACCGGCAGGAACCGTTACCGATGCCGGAACCGACGTGCCGGCCAAGCTCGTAGCCAAAGCGACATTCAAGCCGCCGGCCGGAGCCGCGCTGCCGAGAGTAACCGTGCCAGTTGAGCTCGTCCCACCAACGACGGACGATGGGTTCAACGAGAGAGAGACGGATGGAGCAGTGATCGTGAGCGTCGCGCTAGCCGATTGGCCGCCTGCCGATGCGCCGATGTTGCTCGTAGCGTTAGCGCCAACGATAATTGTTGTCACCGTGAACGTTGCGGTAGTCGCGCCTGCAGGCACGGTTACCGTCGCCGGTACCTGTGCGTCAGTCGCATTGCTGGAGGTCAGAGCAACAGACATTCCGCCTGTGGGCGCTGCGCTTCCGAGGGTGACGGTTCCTGTCGAACTAATGCCACCCGCTACCGATGTCGGATTCAGGGAAAGGCCTGTCACCACTGGCGGATTAACCGTCAAGGTCGCAGTCTCTTTCGTCGCTCCCGTCGTAGCGGTGATTGTCGCCGTTGTAGCTGTTGCAACGGCTACTGTCGTCGCCGTGAACGTTGCGGCTGTTGCACCTGCTGCCACGGTTACCGATGCCGGTACCGTAGTTGAGGCGGAGCTGGATCCGAGCGTAACAGCCATACCACCGGTTGGCGCCGGACCGTTAATCGTCACCGTGCCGGTCGACGATGTGAGGCCGGTTACCGTGGTGGGGTTCATCGCCAAAGCGCTGATCTTTGGAGCCTGAACGGTTAAGTTAGCCGTGTTGGAACCCGCAGTAACCGTGCCTGTAATGACTACTGCCGCGTTGGCAGTGACCGGAGTTGTCGTGATCGTGAACCCAACGCCCGTTTGACCGGCCTTGATGAGTACCGATGCTGGAAGCGTCGCGGCTGCATTATTGGAGCTGAGGGTCACAACCGTACCGCCCGTTGGGGCCGGCGCCGGAATCTGAACGAAGCCAGCGCTCGATGTTCCACCGATTACGGAGTTTGGACTGTCACTCATCGTCAGCGCATTTGCCGAGTTGAGAGTCAGAACTGCCGATCCTGTTTGGCCACTGAGAGTAGCCGTAATCGTTGCGGTTGAATCGACAGATACGTTGCTCGTTGTTACGGTGAACGTTGCAGTCGTTGCGCCGGCAGCGACGGTGACGGAAGCCGGAACCGTTGCCTTAGCGTTGTTCGATGACAGCGAAACGGTTGCGCCGCCGGCGGGAGCCGCCGTTGCCAGCGTTATCGTTCCGGTGGATGGCGAGCCGCCATTGACTGTCGTCGGATTGAGGGAGACTGAAAGAGCCGCTACCGTTACGGTAAGGGTTGCGTTTGCCGTCTGACCGTTCGCAGTTGCGCTGATTGCGCTCGTGGATGTTGAAGTCACGCCGAGGCTGGTAACCGTAAAGGTGCCCGTTGTTGCGCCGGCTGCGATCGTCATCGTTGCAGGGACGGTAGCAACTGCCGGTGTGCCTGAAGTCAAGTTAACGGTCAGGCCACCTACCGGTGCAGGGCTGCTGATCGTTACGGTGCCGGTCGAAGTCGATCCGCCGGGAACCGATGTCGGGCTGAGCGAAAGGCCAGAGACCGTCGGAGCCGTAATCGTGAAGTTACCGGTTTGCGATGTGGAGTTGGCGGTAGCCGTAATCGTTACCGGAGTGTTGGCAGCAACAGCGAACGTCGTGATCGCGGCAGTACCAGTGGTCGCGCCGGCGGCGATTGTGATCGTTCCCGGAACTGTTGCCGATGCGGTGTTGGAAGTAAGCGTGATCGTCTCTCCGCCAGGAGGAGCCGCGCTGGAAATCGTGACAGTGGCAGAGTTACCTGCAGCGCCAACGACAGTCGAATTGAGGATGCTGATGCCAGTGACCGTGGGACCGGTTACTATTAATGCGCCGGTGATCGTGGTTGTCCCAACTGTCGCGCCGATGTTGGCGGTGACGGTTGACTGGATCCCTGACGTTGTAGCAGTGAACGTGGCCGTGCTTGCGCCGGCTGCAATGTTGACCGATCCAGGTACCTGGGCTGCGGCCGTGTTGCTCGAGGTGAGCGTGACGGTGACGCCGCCGCTAGGCGCGGCGCCGGATAGGGTCACTGTTCCTGTGGAGGACGCGCCGCCAAGAACGGTGCCAGGCGACATGACTACCGACAGAGGTACCGGCGGAATAATCGGCAGTTCCCACTTTTCGGATACACCCCAAGCGGTTGCAGTTAAGTTGGTTGTGACCTTGCTTGTAACGGGAGTCGCCGTTATGGCGAAAGTGCCCGATGTTGCACCCGATGGGACGGTCACTGTAGCTGGAACCGTCACGTATTGGGGAAGGTCCACGCTCATCGCGACGGAGAATCCTGCCGGGGGAGCGGCTGCACTTAAGTTCAGCGTGCCGGTGATCGTTCCTCCGCCGTAAGCAGGTGAGGGCGCGACGCTAAACCCGGTGAGGTTGATCGCGTTGATCGTCAATGTCGCGGTGCCCGTGCTGCTTCCAGCCTTGGCAGAAATCGTCGCGGTTGTGTTTGCACCCGAGGTCTGAACGGTATTAACCGTGAAGTTGCCCGATGTCGAACCCGCCGGAATCGATATTGACGATGCAGGTAAAGTCGCCGACGTCGAACTTGACGTGAGGGTGACGGTAGTTGCCGTTGCTTGTTTCGCGCTGAGTGTGACGGTTCCCGTTGATGAGTAACCAGCGTTAACCGTGCTGGGGCTCAACGTAACGGATGACACCGTCTGAGCCAATCCTAAGCACGGCACAAGTAATGCAAGCAGTAAGAAGAGAAACTTTATCGGGGATCGTATGATCCGCCGAAGCTTTGTAATGTTTTCAGTGTGTGGCATCGATGCTCCCCAAAACCAGGATTCGTATGTCTCTAACGAAAAAGCGTCTGATAGGACTGTCCGCAATAGCCGTTCCAAACAAAAGGCGCAATGCGCCCAAAGAATTACATCGGCATTCCAGGCCGTCGGCGATGAAGCATACACCTATGGGGGCAAAAATAAAACCCAGTGAAAATGCCGTCATCCAGCTTCAAAAAGCTGTTACCTGGGTGAGGTGTTTGAATTCGGAGCGATATTTGTGAAAGTTCCCGCACCAAATGAATTCCTTTAAATGGGTCTAAAGGCCCTTCAAGTGGAACTTTTGCAGAAAGGATGTCTTGCCGTCGGGCTGCAAGAGTCGATTGTGAACGTTTGGGAAGTGTTGCAATATTTCAACAGGCGCATTTAACCGCACCATAACACGGGCTAGCGGTTTAGTTAAGCGTGCGTTAAACTTTACGGCGGAGAGGTGGTTAGGTTCTTATGAAAACTCAGCGTTTTGGGCTGCTATTTTTGCCGAAGATTGTTGCCCTTGGGGCTTTGTTTGCCGGAACTGTGTCGGCGGCGTCAGCCGAGATTCGGTACACGGTGGAAGCGAGGCCAACCGACAATATTCTCCACGTAACCATCGAGATTCCCCATACGCCTAACGGCTGCAAGCTGCAGATCCCGAATTGGGGGCCGGGCGGGTATCGGCTCAATGACGCATTCACACATGTCCAACATCTAACCGCTGCCGATGAGAACGGCAAGACGCTGAATATCGAAACCAAGATCGACACCCTTTCAAAGCCGTATCAGCAAGGCAGCGATATTAAGGTCGCAAGTAATCGAGTTTGCACTTGGATCGTAGCTCCCGCGGATACGACTGTCGTGCAGTACGATGTGCCCTCGCGACTCTCCGACGGTTCGATGCACTGGGGCGGGCCGGCGACTTACATCTACGAAACGAGCCGGCTGCGCGAGAAGTGCTCACTGCAAATCAAGGTTCCGAGCGGATGGCCGGTCTATACCGGGCTCGTCGAGACTGCCCCAGGTTCTCATAGGTACTTCGCTAAATGGTATGACGAATTGGCCGATAATCCGGTGAGCACAGGGGATCTGACCGTCGACAGCTACATTAGCCGAGGCAAGACTCATTGGATCGTGATGCGCGGGGCGCCGCGAACGAAGGTCGACCGCGCAAAGCTGCTCAAGGCCTGTAAGTTCGTCAGCGACATGGAAACCGACTTCTTTGGTGATGAAGCGCCCTACGATCACTACGTTTGGCATTTTGCCGTGAACGACAACGAAGACGGCGCGGGCGGCCTCGAGCATCTTGCGAGTACGGAGATTACGCTGGCAAGGGGAGTGGGACCTCGGGTGGTCGACGTGCTTGCTCACGAATTCTTTCACTTGTGGAACGTAAAGCGGATTCGCTCAAAGGCCCTTGGTCCCTTCGATTACACGAAGCTGCCGGACACAGGAGCGATCTGGTGGCTGGAGGGTGTTACGGACTACTACGCATACACCCTGCTGCACCGGTACGGCTGGACGGACGATTCGAGCTACTTTAATACAATTGGTTCGAATCTAACAATTGTTCGCAGGAATACCGCACACACGGAGATTGGGCCGAACGAATCCAGCATGCGCGTCGATGAGGACTCGTCTGGACGCGGGAATAGCAACGGCTACCACATCAGTTACTACAACCTGGGTTGGCTCGCCGGGATGTGCCTGGATATTGAGATGAGATCTCAGACCGGAGGCAAACACACCCTGGACGACGTCGAGCATGCACTTTGGAACCTGTGCAAGAACGATAAACCCGGCTTCGAGGAAGATGAAATTCGAAATCAGATGGTGAAGTTTGGTGGAAGGCCGATGGGTTTGGCTTACGATCGCATCGTGATGTGGCCCGATGGCATGCAAATCGAAGCCACGCTGGCTAAAGCAGGTTTGGAGCTTGTGACGAAGCCGGAAGGATTCGTCGAACTGGGATTCGGATTTACCGGAGGATTCGGCGCGCCCGGTTTACAGATCACGTCGCTAACGCCGGCTGTCGCGGGAAAGTTGGAGATAGGTGATTCAATCGTATCGGTCAATGGCGTAGTTGCGGAAGCCGCCACCGGTAGGGGGGTATTCGGCGGCTTGGTGCGAGAGCTTCGCACCGCAGTTGCCGGCAAAGCGATCAGCCTTGAAATCAGCCGCAAAGGGAAGACGATGTCGGTGACGGTCACTCCAAGCGCGACCTCAAGGGCAAGTTATGCGGTTCAAAGGTTACAAAATGTTACGCCCGAGCAGAAAGCTCTCGGCGATGCTTGGCTGGCCAAAATCTCGTTCAAGCCTTAAGGTTCGGATCGGGCGCCATGGTGTTCCACAAGGTTTCGAGGTCGTAGAACTGCCGCTGCTCCTCTTTCATCACGTGAAACACCACGTCGCCATAGTCTTGTAAAACCCAACCGGAACGCTCGCCTTCGGTGCGAAGGGGCTTTATCCGGCTGATTTCGAGCTTCTCGGCGACGCGTTCGGCGATCGATTGAACGTGGCGGTCGCTCGTTCCACTGCAGACGATAAAATATTCGGCGATCGAGGTCTTGGTGCGGACGTCGAGGGTCTCGATTTGCTCCGCCTTCATGTCGTCGGCGGCTTCGATGATTTTTTCTACTTTTTCTTCACTTGTCATGCGTTTCGGTACAGTTTGTGAGTTTCGATGTATTGCTGGATTTCCGGGGAAATCCAAGAGGCGACGGACTGGCCGGTGTGAAGCCTGTCCCTTAATTCTGAGGAAGAGATGTCGAGGGCGGACATCTTAATGACGTCGACCTTTCCCTTATATTCCTCCGGAAGCTTGACGAGGACGTCTGCTACGATTAGCGGTGGGCGGACTGCTACCGCGAGCCGGCACATACGCATCAGTCGCTGGGGGCTCTTCCACTCCGGCAACCCACGCAAGGCGTCGGCGCCCATGATAAACCAATAGTCGGCCTGCCTCACCATCTGGAGTTCAGAGATCGTGTCGACTGAGAAGCTCGCGCCTCCCCGGGTGATCTCCATATCGGTGTACGCCATTTGGGGTTTTCCCTTGATCAACCGGTCCACCATTGCGATCCGGTGCTTTGCCGCCATTCCGGTGCGGGTTTTCTTCAAAGGATTTCGGTTCGTGGGAATAAACAGGACCTCGTCGAGCTCCAACTGCTCAAGTGCCGCCTCAGCCAGCGCCAAGTGTCCGGAATGCGGCGGATCGAATGTGCCTCCCAGGATTCCGATTCTCATTGTTCGTCCGTGAAGGCGAATGAAACTTCTCCGATTACCACGTTATCTCCCTCTTGGGCGCCGCGATCTCGGAGTTTGTCGATGACACCGATCCGCTCTAGCCTCCGGTGAAGGTACCTGACCGCCTCATCGTTCTCAAGATCGGTCATTGCGACCAGGCGCTCGATCCGACGGCCAGTTACTTCATAGCCTTCTTCGGTTTCTTCGACCTCGAAGCTGAGGTCATGGCCGGGCCTAAGTGCGGGCAACAGCATCGGAATCTCAGCTTCGGGCTTGGTTGCCTCCAGGGTTTCGTAGATCTCCCGAAGCAAATCCGGAAGGCCCTGGCCGGTATATCCGGAAATTGGGATCATCGGCCTTTCGAGGGCCTCGAATCTCTGGCGCAGGGCATCGAAATCTGCGGATGGAATGACATCTACCTTGTTTAACGCGATGATTCTCGGGCGCTTCCAGACCTGTTCGGAATAAAGCCGGAGCTCGTCTTCTATCAGTTCGAAGTTGGCAACCGGGTCGGAACTATCGGCAGGGAAGCAATCCACGACGTGAACGAGAACCCGGTTTCTCTCGACGTGCTTTAGGAACTGATGTCCAAGGCCTATTCCTTCGCTGGCGCCTTGGATCAATCCCGGCATGTCCGCCACCACAAATGTTTCGTCTTGATACCTGACCACGCCGAGGTTGGGGATGATGGTTGTAAAGGCGTAGTCGGCGATTTTGGGCTTGGCAGCGCTGATTCGGGAGATTAACGTGCTCTTGCCGGCATTGGGTAAGCCGATCAATCCAACGTCGGCCAGCAGCTTAAGCTCAAGTTTCGCGACTAGCCTTTCCGGAGGGGCGCCTTTTTGGGCAAAGTTGGGCGCCTGACGGACGCTACTCGTGTAATGGCTGTTACCAAAGCCGCCCTTTCCGCCCTTGCACAAAACGTACTTCATGCCGTTTGTGGCCATGTCGACGATGATCTCGTCCGTTTCGGAATTTGCCACGACGGTTCCAACCGGAACTTTCACTTCGACGTTTTTGGCATCCTTTCCCCGTTTATTGCCGATTCCGTGGCCTCCGTCGCCGGCCTCAAGGTGCTGCTGCAGCTTTAAATCGTAAAGAGTCCGGCGATTGCGATCCGCAACGAGGATCAGGTCGCCGCCCCGCCCGCCGTCGGCGCCGTTAGGTCCGCCGCGAGGTACATGTTTCTCGCGGTGGAAGCTAACCGCACCCGATCCGCCACGGCCGGAAGCGAATACGACAACGGCTTCATCCAGGAACATAGACAACAGTTTACCTGTGGCCAGAGACTCACTGATTTGGTCGCCACGACCTACCGAGCCAGCGTGAGCTGCACGCCGATATCGGGAGACTCGAATCCCGCGTTCGTTAGAATCCCTCCATCGTCCTTGAGATTCCGCCCGATAGAGTAAGCGACATTATGAAAGTGGCTATATCTAAATGGCCGGCCGTCGAAGGGATCTGTTGGCCAAACTCCAAGGTAAGGCACTAATTCGTGCTCGTCCTTCGGCAGCGACCCGCCGTGGCTCGACCGGTAGATCCTGGTCGCCAGCAAAATCCGGACGGCATTACGCATTGCCCGGCAATAGTCGGACCTGTCAACCAGGTTTCGGTCGTCGTGGGTCAAGGAGATCATGAGCCTTCCGTAGAAGTTCTTGGTGTTGTAGGTCGCGATTCGGTACTTCAAAAACTCCCATTGCCGGTTCGCTTGGCTAAGTTCTTCCAGTGGCGGCCGACTAGGTAGTCCCACACCAGCCTTTCTTTCAATGCGCTCGGCTGCGTCGTTGAATTGGCTCAATGGTCTTAATGCGTTGGCCATCTCAATTTCGTAGATCCTTCCCAAAATGGTTGACGTTGCCACCGCGTCATACGTCGTTTTGAACGCTAGGCTCGTTGGGTCTGCCTGTTGCGAGATATCGTCCTGACTCTGTCGTAGATCCGTGAAATCCTTGAACGGGTCGGGCAACATGGGAAGGATCACCTGCTGAAACTCAGTGCGAATGCATTGAGCGAGAAGGGTGTCGATTAGAGGCGGCGCCTTGAAAGTCCTCAAAAGATCCGAGCAATCGCCAACGGGCGTAAGGGGATCTCGGGCAAAGTTTTCAATGGTGCGAGAAGTCAACGAATCGATTGATGCTGCGCCGTAAAACTGAAGAATGTTTCCGTGCAAGGTCCATGTCCTTTCGTCTAACCGGATCAAAGCATTCAGGCAAAAGCGGGCTTGAATGTAGTCAGCGTTCTCGCGATAGAGCGAGACACTGTCTGAGAGCCCTTTGGCAATCAACTTGAACTTGGACTGCAGCTCATTTGGGTCGCGAAGGGCAACATGCGCCTGTCCTTGGGCTCGAAGCTCAGGCGGCAATAGGTGAATCGGACCCGAATCCAGAACCTTCAGAATCTTCAGAAAGCGACCATCGTTCCAAATCGTGTCGGCATACCTCATCCATTTGGTTTGGCCCTCCGCCCAGTGGCTGCCGGTTACGTTGGACATCTCTTTGGTATCGAACGGTTGCACAGCAAGATAGGCGTCGTTCAAGCGCCCTTCGGCTGGGTAATCACGCACGTCAGTCTCGAGCAATTGGTTTGGGACGACTGCCTCCACCTGTCGCCAAGTCGCAGTTTGGATGCGGGGATGCACATATCGCCAAGCCGCGACGGCGCAGAGGATTCCTGCTAACAGGGACACCACAAGAGTGCGCCGCTTGTTCTTATTCCAAATTGAGTTAAGAACAAGGCGGGACATTATCAGAATATCTCGTTCGGACTAGCGCGGCGGAGTGATAGGTGGAGAAGATATTCTTGGCGGCGGACCGGCACGACCCGCGGCAACCGGCTTCTTCAGCGGCTGGGAGGGTGCTGATATTTTTAATGAAATGCCAACGTCCTTAGCTGATGAAGAAGGGCCGCTTACAAGGCCCCCATCATCGACAAGATTGCTTCCGATCGAGTAGACCACTTCATTCCCGGCATTGTATTTCATCGGGCCGCCGTCGTATGGATCGGAGGGCCAAACGCCGAGGACGGCGCCAAACTGATCGGCAGTCGCGGGCATGGCGCCTCCGTGCGATGCGCGATATTCCCTTGAACCGAGTGCGACACGGACGGAATTCCGAAGTGCTCTCCACCGATCCGACATTTCGACCAAAGCGAGATCACTGATTTCGTCGGTGATCAGAACTCGGCCGTAGTAATTATCGGTGTTGTACGTGATCACCCGGAATCTAAACTTCTCCATCTTCCTTCCGAACCCTTTGAGTTTGGTAAGGTCGGGTGGTAACGGGAGCTTGGTAGCCGCCTTCTGTTGGATTTGCCTCGCGCCATCGTTGTATCGGCTTAATGGCCTGGCTGCATTTTCGATGCCAATGCTAAAAGACTTGCCAAGCGCGGTAGCGGTTTCGATGGAATCGTAGGACGTTTTAAAACCGAGGTCGAACGGGGTCGTCGTGTCGGGGTCGGAGTCCTTTGCCTCTGCTTCAGGCTCCTTGAAATCCTTGTATGGGTCGGTCAGCTTCGGCAAGACCTCCCAATTGAATTCGTTCCTCATCGAGGTAGTCAAAGAATCGTCGACTACGGGGGCGGGCGGAATCGCCTTGAGGAGCACATCGCAATCTTGGGGTGACGTGCGCGGGTCGAGGGCGGCATCGGCGACTGCCTTCATTGCGGAGGTCTCAACCGAAATTGCTTCCAGATAGTAAGTTAGCGGACCTTGCATGTCCCAAAATTTGTTGGAAATCGTCAACACTGCCATCAAGCAGCCCTGGGACTGTGCCCCCTTGCCCGTATGACGATATGCCGCTGCCGATTCAATCAAGGCTCGTTCCAGTTGCCGAATTTTGGATAGCTCGCCGAGCGTGTTTTCGGTTGAAGCGCTCGACTCGGCAACCGACTTGCTGATGACCGATGTCGGAATTCGGATTGGACCGGAAGCGAGAATATGAAGCACTTGGCTAAGGCGTCCGTCATTCCAAATCTTGTCAGCCGCTCTCGCCCTGTCTTCGTCCGACTGCATCCGATTGATGACGGCGCGGAAGTCCTGGGCTCTAAATTTGTTGATCGCGGCTATCAGGGATGTCAAGCGCATTTCGGCGTCGGGATCCTTCGGGTTCGTTTGGAGGAGTGATTTTGGCACTACCGCTGAGACGTCCTCAAGGCCGGCGGTGTGGATCTTCGGGGTGAAGAATCGCCAGTAGACAAAGCCGACCACCAAAGCCAGGACCAAAAGGCGGACGACGATTCGTCCCGCTCTAGTCTTAATGAGCCATTTCACACGGACATGGTACACGGAACGGGTGTAAGAGTTAGGCAGTTGAAGCAGTTTCCAGCGTACTATCTCAAGCGACAATGGTCGACAGGCTAGCGGGCTGGTTTGCAACAAGAGGATGGACGCCGTTTGATTTCCAGCTAGAAGTGTGGCGCGCCTACCTTGCCGGCGAAAACGGCATGATTCATTCGGCGACAGGTACAGGCAAGACGCTTGCCGCCTGGATGGGTCCACTGGGTGAGTGGCTCCTTGAGAACCCCGGAACCGATGGAAAAAAGGGCCATCGAAACGATGCTCCCGGGTTGCGAGTGCTTTGGATCACACCCTTACGCGCGCTTGCCGCCGATACCGAGCTTTCGCTGCGACTCCCTCTTGAAGAATTGGGCGTTCCTTGGACGGTTGAGACCCGGACGGGTGACACATCCCAGAGCCTTCGCAAGAAGCAGAGCGAGAGGCTGCCAACTACGCTCATTACGACGCCGGAGAGCTTCACGCTGATGCTGACGCGCGACGACGCCGAAGAGCTATTCGGTGAGCTTCGCTGCATCGTGGTGGACGAGTGGCACGAACTCTTGTCAACCAAACGTGGCGTTCAAACCGAGTTGGCCCTGGCTCGAGTACGGCGCCTTCGGCCGGGCGTGAAAACCTGGGGAGTCTCGGCGACGCTCGGCAACTTGGAGGACGCATCCCAGACCCTTCAAGGCGTTGGCGCTCAGGCGCGCATCGTCGAGGGACATATCGCGAAGGAGATTGTGATCGACTCCATCTTGCCGACGAATATCACCCGCTTCCCCTGGTCAGGCCACTTCGGAACCTCGATGATTCCTCCCGTGATTCGCTCGATCGAAGACGGAGGAACTTGCCTAATTTTCACAAACACAAGGTCGCAAGCGGAGATTTGGCACCAGTCGATCCTCGATAACCGGCCGGATTGGGTGGACCAGATTGGGCTGCATCATGGGTCCCTGGATAGGGAAGTGCGGGATCGCGTAGAGGCGGACCTCAAGGAGGGAAGACTCCGAGCCGTCGTTACGACGTCGAGCCTTGACCTCGGCGTCGACTTTTCCCCGGTCGACCGCGTGCTGCAATTGGGCACACCTAAGGGAGTCGCCCGACTGCTGCAGCGGGCAGGACGAAGCGGGCACCGGCCCGGTGCGGCGAGCAGGGTCACCTGCGTTCCGATGCATGCTTTCGAACTCGTCGATATCGCGGCGGCAAGGACTGCAGCGATGAACGGAAGGATCGAGAACCGCGAGCACCTATCCAAGCCACTCGACGTATTGGCCCAGCATGTCGTAAGCATTGCGGCGGGTTCCGGATTTCGGTACGAAGCGATGCGAGATGAAGTCCGAACCACGGTGGCATACCGCGATCTGACCGACGAGGAATGGGATTGGGTCCTGGACTTCGTCGTCCGTGGCGGCGATGCTCTGAGAGCCTATCCCGAGTACCGAAGGGTCGTGGTGGAAGACGGGGTATATCGGGTGACGGACAAGGACATCGCGAAAAGGCACCGGATGTCGATCGGCACGATCATGAGCGACATGGCGATGACGGTCCAGTACGTCACTGGGGGCCGGCTGGGAACTGTTGAGGAGTCGTTTCTCGCGCGACTGAAGCCAGGAGACCGTTTCTTGTTTGCGGGCAAGGCGCTTCAATTCGTTCGGATTAGCGATTCGACCGCTTGGGTGAAGCGGGCTCCCAATCTCAAAGGCGCCATACCGAGGTGGGCAGGCGGACGGCTCCCCCTTTCAACTGAGTTGGCCCATGCAATTCGCCAAGAACTTGAGTGCGCTAAATATGGCGAGCTTCGGTCTTCGGAAATGGAGTTGATGGCCCCCATTCTAGCGGTCCAGGCGAACTGGTCGGCGATTCCCGCCGAAGACGAGTTCTTGATCGAGCAGCTTGAGACAAATGAGGGCCACCACCTGTTCTTCTATCCATTTGAGGGTCGCTTGGTCCATGAAGGCTTGGCGGCGTTGTTTGCCTACCGGATTTCGCGAATCCAGCCAATCACGTTTAGCATGGCTTGCAACGACTATGGATTCGAGCTGCTGGCGCCGGAGGAAGCGCCCCTGGCGCAGGCGATTCAGCAGGGTCTGATATCGCCGGAAAACCTAATTCATGATATTCCGGCGAGCTTAAATGCGGCAGAAATGGCGAAGCGCCAGTTTCGCGAGATCGCCAGGATTGCGGGGCTGGTGTTTCAGGGCTATCCGGGGATGCATAAGACACTGAAGCAGGTTCAAGCTACGAGCGGCCTCTTTTACGACGTATTTGCCCGCTACGACCCCAAGAACATGTTATTGCAACAAGCAGATAGGGAAGTGCTGGAGAAGCAGCTTGAGAAGAGCCGCCTCGCAAGCGCATTGGCTCGGCTCGAGGGTTCGACGATTCTCATTACCAATCCCGAGAGCCCCACCCCGATGGCGTTTCCGATCCTTGTCGACCGGCTCCGGGACACGGTGACGAGCGAGAACATTACCCAGCGGATTCAAAAATTATCGCTGAAGCTTGAAAAAGAGGCAGGGTGATTAAAGTAGACGTTCGTCGGGCATAATTGAGCGTGCGGGGAAGCTGGGAAGTTTGCGTAGCGGGAGAGAAGTTGATTGCGCTTGCTCAAATGGCGCTGTATTGGCCCTCTGAGGGGATGCTCTTTATTGCCGATGTACATCTTGGGAAGGACGCAAGCTTTCAATCGGCGGGGATCCCGGTTCCGTTGGGGCCGACATCCGAGACGTTGGCTCGATTAGCTGAGCTTTTGCATGTTGTTCAACCTCGCCGCGTTGTGATGTTGGGCGATCTTTGGCATGCGAAAGAGGGAAGAACCGATGACCTTGTATCCGAGTTCATCGCTTGGCGTGAAGTTCACGGGGAAGTTGAGATAATCCTCGTTGAAGGGAATCACGATCTCAAGTCCGGTCCGCTCCCCGAGGCAGCAAGGGTGATCGAGGTCAAAGAGCCTCATATCGTGGGACCGTTCGCACTCTGCCACCACCCCGAGGCGTGCCCAGACGGGTATGTACTCGGCGGTCACATTCATCCAGGAGTTGTTCTTGAAGGCCGAGGAAGGCAGGCGGTCAAGCTACCATGCTTCTGGTTTGGCAAGCAGGTCGCCGTTCTACCCGCCTTCGGCTCCTTCACCGGCTGCGGGCGGGTTTCTCCCTGCGAAGGCGATCAAGTTCTCATCGTTTGCGAGGGGAATGTTTCGCCGGCGCGGATTGGGGGGTAACTTGAGGTGGAAATGGCCATTCCGATTGCTCTTCAGCTTTACTCGGTGCGCGACGATTGCGCACGCGATTTTTTTGGAACGATATCCCGAGTTGCGGCGATGGGATATGCCGGCGTCGAGTTCGCCGGTTATCACGGTGCATCGGCCGCCGACATTCGCAAAGTACTTGACGATCTCGGACTGAAGGTCGCAGGAACCCACGCGGGCTTCCAGACACTTCAAGATGATGCGATCGATGCGACGATCGAGTTTCACAAGACGCTTGGCTGTACAAACCTGATCGTTCCCTGGCTGCCCGAGGAGACGCGAGCGACGCCCGCAGCCTGCCGTACAACCGCTGAGAAGATGAATGCGATTGCGGAAAAGTTGAAGCCCCACGGGATGCGGACCGGCTTTCACTGCCATGAAGGAGATATGCGCCCATTGGAGGGTGGCAAGAGCGCCTGGGATTTGCTTGCTGCCGGCACAACCTCCGATTTCATCCTTCAATACGACACCGCAAACGGCATGGCCGGAGGCGCCGATCCCGTACAGCCGATACTCGACTGGCCGGGCAGGGGTGTTACGACACACCTCAAAGAATGGTCGGGCGAACATGGCGCCAAGGTCATTGGCGAGGGGCAAATACCCTGGAAAAAAGTGTTTGAAGCCTGCGAAACGGTCGGCGGCACCCAGTGGTACATCGTCGAGCACGAATCGTATGAAGGTATGACTCCGTTAGAAGCAGTGAAAGCCTGTCTGGTTAACCTCAAAGCAATGGGAAAGTAGGTGAAATAACCTCACCCGCACCAGCGAATAGAGATGTAGAATTCGGCTATGGCTGACACTCACGGACACGACGGCTTTATCCTTGTAAACGTGTTTTCGGTGGTTCCATCCTCCGGGCGCGAAGGGAAATTTGACGGACCCCAATTCATCAAGCGTGGGCTGATGCCGCTCAGCTTTATCGTTGCGAAGTTGCCGATTTTCATCGACGATAAGCAATATGAGCAGATCGAAACCTGCTATGACTTGGGGCACCGGGAAGCGATGCTGTTTGTCTACGTCGACCCGAAGAGGGCGACGGTTGTCGACGCTGCCGCGGCGGCAGTACCCGATGTCGCCCGCTATGGGGCACAGTCCCACTAATTGGTACTGCGGACCTCGCATCTTGCAGCGAGGTCCGTTATTCTTTCGCCATGAAAGAAATGCGGGTCAATGTGGACGGTTCTCTATGGGCAAAATTCGCGATGTCCTTCGACCTCGATTTGTCGCTGGCGGCAGATGAAACGGAGCTTCCGAACCTTTGTGATGAGATCGTTAAGCTGGCAAAAGGGGAGATAGAGTTCGCCGGATCGGAAAGGCCCTGCGTCCTGCACCAATCGAGCGTTTGGCGCGAACTCGAATTTCGTCTCAAGGAGGATAACCGGTTAGAAGCGGACGTATACGTGTGTTGCCGAGAATTTGGAGGTACGATCGCCTCTTCCATGCCTCAGATAGAAGCTTTTATAAAGAAAAAGTTAAAGATTTCGGCCTAAACTCGCGGTTGTCGCTTCTCTGAGAGATATTTAACATTCGAATCGGCAGTTCCTTTCGAACAATAGATGTACTAGTGTCAGCGAACGCTAGGCAATGAAAGCACGCTTCGGACCTGATCGTACATCGTCAGGTCCGATTTTTTTTGCCGTATACTAATTTCGCCGCGTTTAGGCGCGGCAGAAGAAAGGATGAGATCCGGACGGGCCACGACGAAGTGGGACCGTCTTTTTTGTTAAAGCGAGTCGGCGTGCCGCGCTAACACCTCCGCGACGACCTCGTCGATTCTTGGCGGAAGGCTCCAGGTTTGTTTGCACTCGTAGCAGCGGAAGGTGATTTGTGGCCGGACCCGATTCCCGTCAATCAATTCGACACAAGCGGACGCGTTGAAGCCGTGGATGCATCTAAGGTTTGCGAGAGCCTCATTCAGATCGGCGTTTAGACGCAACAGGGCGCTTTGCCGATTTTCGTCGGCATTTTTAGAACCAAGCCCTGTCGCGTCCATGACGCAAAGTTACCTAGCGCATGTTGCCCATCGCTCGCTCGTAGGCGAGAGGATCGGCTTCGGCAAGGATCGAATCGTAGGCCAGATTCATCAGCCCAAGCGGCAAGCCGACCATTGTGGTTGACGTTTTCGCCGCTTCCGCAAGGCACTCCAGATGCTTTGTCACCTTGTCGAGGTGTGCGATGACCTCGGGTGGGGCAGTGGCCTTGAGTTGATTGCAGCGGGCGGCGTTGAAAGCCGCATAGGCTCCATAGACCGTCGCCGCCAGTTCCGGCGGGAGGTTGAGGATCTCATGGTCGCCCCTGCCGGGAGGGCCGATCAGGTGCATGACCGCTTGCTCTTCGCGTTGGGCCAGGATAGTGAAGTGTTGACCGAAGCGTTGATCGGCCGGCTTGGACGGATCCATAAAGCTGGTCACGATCGGGACCATATTCAAATGGGACTGCTTTAGCCCCTTATGATAATTGATGAGTACGTTGCGTCCGTCCTCTTTGAATCTTTCGACGAAATCTCGCTCGAATGCCATGTTTGTCTCCCCGTCGAGAATGTGACTTTCTCTATCATCATGACACTGCCTTTTGCCGGATGGTGAATCGGTTTTTTGGGAGTTTGAGGAACTGGCAAAGCTACTTGGGGTGAAGTACTTTATCTTTTACAAAAGGCCGACGACCTCTTTGAACAACACCGTTATGTGTTTCGGAACGGCCTTTAGATCAACAGTTTGTACGCAGGCATACGTTTCCGTCAGCGGGCTGTTTCGAATCTGAAACGACTGAAAGTCGGTGCGCAGCCGTACTGCCTCGGAGTCTTTGAAGTCGGCTTCGATTAAAACGTGGGGGGTACCTTGCCTGTCCTTCGTGGTGATTGCTATTCGCATACCTCAGTTTAGCTCCAAAACCTAGACATTCGCCTACCAATCGCTTCTATGCGGTGGTTTGCCCTGTATGATACGCGTGCCATATAATATGGGCAGCCCACCATGTTGTCGAGAATACGAATTTTTCAGGTTCTTCTTGCGTGCTTCATTCTCGCGTTGCCCTCGATGGGGTTTGGCCAGAAGATCGTGAGCATAACGCTTTCGCCGACTACCGCGACGAACGGCGATGAAGTTTTCGGGACCGTCACGATATCCAAGACGGCGACGGCTACTACCCTCCAACTATCTTCGAGCGATACGACGGCCGCCCAGGTTCCGCAGTATGTTATTGTCGGCGGTTTATCTTCGGAGGGGAGGTTTACGGTCACGGTCGGCGTCGTCCATGAAGCGGTCGACGTCGTTATCAAAGCAACGGACCCTTTCAATAGGTCCGTCTCGACGACGCTGAGGGTAGATCCATCTCCCCTCCGATTGCTTAAGCTGGCAATTAGCCCCGAGACCATCGAAGCGCCGAATATCGGAACCGGGACGGTCACAATCGGTAGACTTGCTCCGTCAGGCGGATTCGTCGTGAATCTTAGTACTGCCCAATCCTGCGTCTCGATCCCTGCCAGTGTAACGGTTCCTGCCGGCGCCAAGACAGCGACGTTTCCCATCAAAGCGGCGCCGGTTAGCGCTATCGAAGTCGCGACGATTGAGGGTAAGGACGCAAACGACTTTATGGCCAGCGCCACGCAGCGTGTCGCGCCTGCCACGGTTCGCGTCGATTTGGTTCTCGTGAGGCCCGAGACGGTAACCGCGGCGAATACGGTGCAGGGCACTGTCGGCCTTTCGGCAGCGGCGCCTCAAGGCGGCTTCACCGTGACCTTATCTTGCTCCCAGCCGTTTCTTACAGTTCCTCAGGCGGTAACGATCAAGGCCGGATCGAGATCCGAGGCGTTCGCCATCACCACGCTGCCTGTTTCGGCGGCCGGCGTCGCCACGATCACCGCTACGGACTCGAATTCCTACTCAAGCAAGGCAAAGCTCACCGTGGACGTCCCGGCAGTTCGCCTGACCGGACTGAGCTTTTCACCGGCAACCGTACAGGGCGGAAAGCCATCGACGGGAACGGTCACGCTGTCCGCTCCGGCGCCCGCAGACGGGTTCGCGATCACGATGTCGGCGACACTTGGCCCTGTCACCCTTTCTAAGACAGTCAAGGTTCCCGCCGGCGCGACCTCCGCGACATTCCGGGTAACTACGTCGAGCGTCACGGATTCAAAGACCGTCACGATTACCGGCGTGGACAAAAACGGATACGCTGCGTCTGGCTCACTTATCATTAATCCGGCTTAACCGGCTACTCGGAAAATCAGCGTTATTGCGGAAACTCGTTAGGGAAGTCGGTGTCCAGCGAAATCTCCCGAACCTCAATGAACGCCTTCCGGCAGAAAGGAAACTCCTTGTCGGCAACGGGCACATCGATGTAAGCCCGGACGACCACGTATTTCAGGTCCAGTTCGTGGCCTCCGAGTGAGAGCACGGTGCCGCCTGGCGGCAGCGTTGGAAACTCTGCCGTGAAAATGACTTTTGATCTGTCCGAGCTGTGAACGACGGCGTGGTGCATCGCTTGCCGGGTGAAACGCTATTATCGATGGTGGAGCGCTGGCGAACAGATTGCGAATGTAATCAGTGAATCGCTATATCCAAGAGGATTTTAAAGATCTCTACACCCTTGGTTAACCAGACACCTGACGGAACCGCGATGTCTATTTTTGTGGCGTCTGCGAGATTGAGCCGAATAACGATGTGCTTCGGAGTTGTCGAGAGGTTCCACGGCATGAACTAATTGTACAGCTGCGACTTGAGCCTTGATAATGGTCCCAGTAATACGCCTGTCGGGTTGCAGGGAACAGATGTCGGGCGTATTATGTCCATAATGGCGGACGAAGTACCAGACATTTATGCCGACTCCGTAGAGATGGCATTGACCCCCTATGATGCGGTATTGGAGTTTTCGAAGCGCACAGGAAGGATACAGGATGCCGCAAAGACGCAGGCCGTGCATGTCGGCACCGTTCGAATGAGTCTTCAGCATGCCAAGGTTTTGGCGATTCTTTTGAAAAAGAACCTTTCGGGTTATGAGAGTGTGGTAGGAACGATAGACCTTCACCCAGATCTATTGAAAGCACTCGGAGTAAGCAAATCGGAGGATTGGTAAGATGCAGCCTCAAGTTCACTCGTTTTCCATTTCATTTCCCAAGATACGGCAAAGCACTTCGACTAGCTGGGAAAGACGGGACAAAACTCCCCAGATAGACCTTTCGCCTGTGAGCCTTACTGCACCATCGCCTAGGATGTTCGGCGCAATTGCAACAGAAGAAGTTTTGCGAAGAATATGGGACAGACCTGAGGAAGATGAGGCTTGTCGCGATTTGTAAGAGGTGAAATTGTTGTTGTTCCGTTCCCGTTCAGTACGGGCATGGATTACAAGGTCCGACCCGCCTTAGTTATTTCACCACTCAAATTTGGTTCAGGTCATGATTACTTTCTTTGCTGCGTTAGTCTGACAGCCGAGCCGAGTGAGCAGAACCTAATTGAGTTTGACAAGGCGATTGATATGGAGCCTGACGTGGCCTATAGGGGCAAAGAAGGGTCTGGAATTGGCTATATAAGGCCGACGACGCTTTTTACAATCGACGGTAATCAAGTTAACAAGTCGCTTGGCAAGTTGCTTGATCATAAAATCGAGGAAGTAATGGCCGTTATCCGTGCGGTCGTTGCTTGAATCTAGCAATGCAGCGAGCGGGCGCAGTCCGCTGCCGGGTCCTCTCGAACACAACCTGACCTCGTAGGGAACACCCTCGCAGACTCTCGCAACGGTTGCGCTCGGCTTGCCCGAGTCAACCGTTTCTATTGCTTTGTTACGCGATGTGGCTCCGGAAACCATAAACGGGTTCGGCCAAGCGCAGCGTTTTGCTTTATTCACGGACCGGTTCCGTGCCGGTCGTGATGCTCGGACTTCATTACAAACCTTATCGGAGCGACACGTTGTCGTTTCAGGAATGGAGCCAGGATGGCGTTTTGTGTCCTGAGTCTCCCGATAAGACTTTATTATGAAATCCGACCTCTCGAACATGCGGTAACCCATGTCGGCGAAGGTCTGTCTTCGACGGGCGCGGTTAGCGTTGGCCTAGTAGTGAGGCGACGAGCGGGTAGCCATTTCCTTCGCTCAGAAGGAGACGCCTTTATTTGATGGAACCTAACGCTGATGGATCACCTGAGAACTTGAAGAATGCAGTAAGTCTCGCGAAGGCGAGCGGGATTATTGAACAGATCGGAACTTTGATAGTTGTGCCAATCCTGCCAACTGAGGAAATGATCAAATCTGCGTGGGCATCGGCGCATGCAGAAGACGCGGTTGGCGTCTGGCTGTCCATGCTTGAGGAATACTGCAAAATTGCCGGAGATCATGAGAAAGCTTCTGTTATCAGACGAGAATTGGAAACTCGCTCTCTGGCAGGGGCGTACTCCCGAGCTTTTTGAATTCAAGAAATCGATTCATCACAATGCATGTTCTTTCCACAATGAGATCAATCTTGTCCTTTGGAAGGAACGGAGGCGCGCCATGTCGCGGCCCAGTTGAAGCATCCGTGATCAACTTTATGTAGTCCTTGCTAATGTTGAGGGTCGAGCGAAAAACTCGCCAGGAGTCATTGGCAGGCATCCCGTTGGTGGTGAGATGCCTTAAGCTGTCAATTACGCGTCCGCAGTTTATGATGGCTCGGTGAGGTACTGAAACTGCTTCCATAAGGTCGCGTAGAGCTCGTGTCAATCCGCCGTCCGCTAGGACCAGTTGCATGGTTTGGTGCAAGGTTTGGCGGTCCGCAGGATCTAAGGATGTAATGTTAATCGCAGTACAAATCCTCGCCATGTCGTAGTAAGCGATTACGATGTTAGATCGAGTCCAGTCGGGCTGAATGCATGTATGGAAATTGATGGAAAACGGAATTCCGGACGCAAATCCGAACAGGTCGACCATCCCCCTTGTGAGATCTAGCACCTTGAGGAGGAGTTGCGTGTAACTTGGATCTTCGAAACGATCAGCCGTACATCTAACAGTAATAACTGAGCTCTCAATCTTAATATTGAGCAAAACGTCCAGTCCATCGCCGGTATCACCCCATTTGCAATCAAAAGGAGCCGTCGTCACCTCGAAATGTCCCGGTAGAACCTGACCAATGAACAGCAGCGTTGGCATGAATCTGTTTCTCCAAGGCAACCCCTTTCATTGGAACTCGGCGGGGAAGCCTTAACACAACGATACTACAGTCCGCGAGATAGAATAGGCGCGTGGCTTCAGATCCAGACATTGAACTTAAAGACCTTCTCCGCAAGTTCTGTGTCTGCCGGCTGAACGTTTCGATCGCGGAACGCAAGATTGAAGAACTCAAGGCGAAGCCTGATTTCGGTCGCATCGATGAGACCTACTTGCTGTTACTTGAGCGGGAACTCGACGACGCACAGCGGCTGTGCGCCGAGGCGCTTTTGAGAAAGTAAAGTAGTGAGCCGCCGGAGGCGGCTTCTGGGCGCATTAGCGCCGTTGCGTAGGATTCGTGCGTGGACATGATGCTTGCCAGGAACACTCACCAGTTGTTGATTAGGAAAGGTCTGTGATAGTAATTTCTGTCCATTTCTTTGCTGTGACAAATCTGGATATGTGCCGTGGATTTGTCGTAGCTATGATGCAATCACCCTGGCAGTCGTGAATGGCATGCGCACATAGAATCATATCGCCATCAAGCGAGTCGTCTGATGCTGTGGCTTGGCTAAGGTTTCGCGCTTGAGCCCATAGCTCACATGCGCAATTAGTCGTTTCTTGGGAAATTGGCAGGTATCCCAGAACCTGAATGAGTTGATCGAGTGCATGGACACTATCGGCAAATCTGCTCCGAATAAGCTCTCTTCGCAATTCGTAGTCGGCTATGCCCGGAATTCTGATCGTGACTCCCTTAACTACCATTTGCTGCATCCACGCCTCAATCGGCGCACGAGTGTTCTTGTTTTGGTGAACCACTTCTCCGAGAGGACCGGTATCAAGAAGGATCGTTCGCATTAGGGAACAGCCTTCGTTTGGAAGTCCGATTCTTGTCAAGCCTTACCTTTAGTTGCGCCCAGTCTTTTTCTGTCTGAGTATCTGGCGCGGAATCCCATTTGCGAAACAGTGCGATCAGTGGGTGCTGAGATTCCGTAGGTATGGGCTCACCGTCGAAGGATATATGGATTTCGAGAGCTGACGCTGTACGTCCGATGGTTATTTGCCGGAACCAATTGCCTGATACTCGCTCGTAGGAGGTCTGAGTGTCGTCGTGAACGAATATATGTAATCCCTTGCTTTCATGCAGATCTACTGTTGGCCTAGGATGTGTCTGGGTCATTTGGCCCCCTCGATTTGTATGCGAACTGTACCTTCTCCAGGCTTACGGACGCCGATGATCTCCGATGCGATGCGTTTGCCGTTATCTTCAATAATAAGTAGATATTCCCCGTATTGCGTGAACACGAGGCCTCCGACTTCGATGCTGAGGTTGGCTCTCGTACGACCCCTGGGGTCGGTTGGTCTTGGAGGCGTATCAAGCGCGAAGGTTACATCGACAGGTGTTGGCTTTTTCTGTGGGTCGACCAGGTGCAATCTAATTAAATGTTTAGTATCGAAATCTTTGTCCCGCGCATCAAGAAAAAGAGCAATGAAGAAGCGGCGAACCTCACCAGGCACCGCAGGCAGTTCAAAGCTCTCAAAAATGCCGAACATATTTGAGCCAGTATTCACATCCATGGCTGCATAAGCACAAAGAGCGGTAAAGGCGATCTTCACAGCACTATTATGCACAGCAGCGGGCGGGCGCAGCCCGCTTCAGGGTTCTGACGAACACCACCTGCTAGCGAACATGACGTTATAGGTGTAGCGAAGACTGTATCCGGCTTGCCCAGATCAGGCTTTCTTTTGCGTTTGGGTTAGCGGTGTGGTTCCGGATCAGTAAACGGGTTCGGCCAAGCGCAGCGTTTTGCTTTTTCCCATGAAATGGCTCGTGTTTCATGGGATGCTCGCCCTTCATAATTGAGGTTATCGTTGAAAGGCTTCGTCGCCTTTCCGATAACCTTATTATGAGAGTCCGACCTCTCGCAATATACGCACATCCACGTCGGCGAAGGTCTGGCTTCGACGTAGCGCCTCTTTCAAGCGCCGTAGTCGATAGCTTGGCGACAAGCGGTGAGATACCTGAGTCGTTGGATGAGGCTGTTAGGCTTGCGAGGGCGAAGGGATTTTCAAATTCAACAGCATGGGGTAGGCGAGTGCAGTTCTTGGGTTAGATTCCTTATTACGTGGAGTAGTCATATTGCCGATCTTGTCCCAATGGGGGTTCTCCGCATTGGACGTAAGGAAACTGTGCATTGATCGTCCGCATGTAAACACAACCGAATGCGTGTTCTTCGCCGAATATGTCGGCGTATTCAACACGGCACCAAACGTGGTCGCC
>Ga0206860_10093_pt1 | contig 23350 bp, 21 predicted proteins | sample Alteio_BWOrgCont_44_FD_152624 | JGI IMG/M metagenome (GOLD analysis project Ga0206860, IMG submission 152624) | Enriched cells from forest soil in Barre Woods Harvard Forest LTER site, Petersham, Massachusetts, United States -... | ecosystem: Environmental > Terrestrial > Soil > Temperate forest >...
ACGGGAAACAAACGCTGGAAGCGGTTTGGTGGAACGGCGGCCGCGCCCCATGGCCCGAGGACAAGTTTGATCTGGCGGTGACGGCGGAGATCAATGATTACAAGGGCCGGCGCACGGTGCAATTGAAGATGCTGGATTGGAGGACGGGGTAAATGTCGCGGGTTAACTATTCGTCATTCGGATTTCGACATTAGTCATTCCGTCCTGCCCTAATTATCCTTCGTTGACAACCGGCCCGGGCCTTCTTTAGGATGCCGCTCATTGATGAAACATTTCCGTCTTATTGCCATCGGAGTTTCCCTGGCTTTCGGCCTGGCGGCTCGAGCAGAGTTGGTCAGCGGTGTGAGCGTCGTGGTTAATGACGAGGTCATTACTTATGGCGAAATCGCCGAGTCAACCGAGCGCAGCCTGGACATGGTGGCCAGACTTTATGCCAACGACCGGACGCGTTTCCAGGAGGAAGCGCGGAAAGTGCGCGATCAACAAATCGAGAATCTGGTGGACCGCAAGCTGATCCTGCACGAATTCACCGCGTCCGGCTACGTTACCAACGTGCTGGAGGCGTTCATTGACGACCAGATCAAGAAGAAGATCAAAAAGGATTATTACGGGGACCGGGCGCGCTTCATCAATACCCTTCACGCCGAAGGCATGACCTACGAAATGTACCGCCGCCAGGAACGCGAGACCTTTATTGTCAATTATATGCAGTATCATAATGTGGGCGAGCCCAAGAAACTCCTCATGTCCCCGCTGAAAATTGAACAGTATTACAAGGACCATCAGGACGAGTTTAAAGTGGCCGACCAGATCAAACTGCGCATGATCACCATCAACCAGCCGTCGGACGGCGCTCCGGGCGAGGCCAAGCGGCTGGCCAATGAGGTTTTGGCAAAAATTAACAATAAATCCGCCACCTTTGAGGAAATGGCGGGGGTTTATTCTTCAGGATCGCAACGGACCGAAAAGGGCGAGCGCGGGTGGGTTGACCATAGCTATTTAAATCCGGAATTGTCCAAAGTCGCTTTTTCGCTTAAAGCCGGCCAACATAGCGACGTCATCGAATTGCCCGAGGCCTGCTATATCCTGCTGGTGGAAGACGTGCGTGCCGCCCATATCAAACCCCTGACTGATGTCCGAACGGACATCGAACAGACGCTCATGACCCAGGAGATGTCCCACTTGCGCAAGCGATGGATTGATCGGCTGATAAAAAAATCCTTTATCGAGTACTATTAATCCATGACGGGCTGGATCGCCATCTCGCTCGGGGACATCACCGGCATCGGGCCGGAAGTGGCGCTCAAAGCGCTGGCCGGGGAAGCGGAGACGGACGACACCCGTTACTTGTTGATTGGAGACAGCCATTACACCACGGCGCTCCACAAGAAGCTTGGGCTGCAATTTAAGCTTCAACCCTATTCGGAGCCTGGCGCGAAGGGACGCATTTTCCTGCATGACCCTTTGCCCGAACCGCTGCCAGCGGGTTTGGAGGCTGGTTCCCCTGCTGCGGCGCGCGCGGCGCTGGCCTGGCTGACCGATGGCGCGCAAAAATGTTTGCGCCACGAAATGGACGCACTGGTCACCGCGCCTTTGAATAAAAATGCCGTCGTGCGCTCGGGCCAGCCTTTCATCGGCCAGACTGAATTTCTTTCCCAATTGGCCGGGACCACCCAAACCGCGATGATGCTGCTGGGCCAGGATGACCGGGGCCGCTGGTTGCGCGTCGCGCTGGCCACCACCCATGTGCCAATCAAATTGCTCGCCGCGCACATTCGCGCCGAAAAAATTATCCTTGCCATCGAATTGGCCGCCAGGGCTTGCCACGATTTGGACCTGCCACGCAACCGCATCGCCGTCTGCGGCCTCAACCCCCATGCCGGCGAAGGCGGCGAATTTGGCGACGAAGAAATCACCACCATCAAGCCCGCCGTGGACGCGGCGCGACAAAAGGGAATTGACGTTGTCGGCCCGCTGCCAGCGGACACGTTGTTTCACTACGCCTATCGCGGAGATTACGATGCCGTTGTGGCCATGTATCACGACCAGGGATTGGTTCCGCTCAAAATGGTGGCATTTGATAGCGGGGTGAACTGGACCTTGGGTTTGCCCTTTGTGCGAACTTCGCCCGACCATGGCACAGCCTACGACATCGCCGGCCAGGGAAAAGCAGACCCATCCAGCATGAAGGCTGCTATTCGGCTGGCCAAACAATTGAGCCGGAAAAAGAATGGCTAGGAAAGACGGCCAGGCTCCCTCGCATTAAAATTGCTGTAGAGTCGAGCCTCTGGCTCAAATATCGGCGCAGCGCCGACACTACAACGAGTCAATAAGGTATCACCAAAGATGTTGAGCAATGCCGCTAATTGAGCTATTACCCTCCCAGTGATTTCAGCTCTCATTGTTGCCGCTGGCAAAAGCACGCGGATGGGAAAAGAAACGGACAAACTGTTTCTGACCGTCGCCGGACGCCCGCTCATCGCCCAAACCTGGGGACGCTTTGACGGCGCGCCTTTCATTGACGAAATCATCCTCGTCGTCCGCGACGGGCGGCAAAGCGAGTTTGCCGATCTGGCGAAAAAATATCACTTCACCAAAAAGCTCCGCATCGTTGTCGGCGGCAAAGAACGGCAGGATTCCGTCTGGAACGGCCTGCAACAATTGGCGGCGGAAACCGAGATAGTGGCCATCCAGGACGCCGCCCGCCCCTGCACCAGCCTGGCGCTCATTCAAGCGACCATCGAAGCCGCCCGCCAGGACGGCGCCGCCGTCGCCGCGCAGCCGGTGACCGACACGATAAAACATTCCGACGACGGCAAATTCATTTCACGCCATTTGGAACGCAAGCATTTGTGGGCCGTGCAAACGCCGCAAACTTTTCGAGTAGAAGTCATCCGCCGCGCCCTGGCCAAAGTGCGTGAAAAAGGTTTGACAGTAACCGACGACACCGCCGCCTGCGAACTGATCAACCAACCGGTAAGACTCGTCCTCGGCACCGAGCCAAACCCCAAAGTGACAGTCCCCGACGACGTGCCGTATGTGGAAATGTTGCTGAAGCAGAAGGGCTAATTTCACATTCCTTACTGACAGCGGGCACGGGTTCCGCTAAAAAAGGTTCGTGCCGAATACGGACAAACTCGCTGAATTCATCGCTTGGTGCCAGAAAAACATTTCGGGCGATGAAAAGGGCCAGGCGCAAATTTTCCTCGACCGCCTGTTCCAAGCTTTTGATCAGCCCGGCTGCTTAGACGTGGGCGGGACGCCGGAATTTCGCATCCGCAAATCCGACAAAGACGGCGGCGGCACGGCATTCGCTGATTATGTTTGGAAACCGATAGTCCTGATCGAAATGAAAAAGCGTGGCGAGAACTTGCAGAAACACTACCGCCAAGCTTTCGATTACTGGACGCGCCTTGTGCCCAACCGGCCGCGTTATGTCGTGCTCTGCAACTTCGATGAGTTTCGCGTGTACGACTTCGACACCGACCTGGATACGCCCAAAGACACGGTCGCGCTGAAAGACTTGCCGGAGCGATGGGGCCCGCTGGCGTTTCTCGCGCCCGGTTCGCCCAAGCCTACATTTGAGCATGACCGTGAAAAGGTCACGCGTGAGGCGGCAGATTGTCTGGCCGAATGCTTCCGCAAACTCGTCAAACGCGGAGTCCCGCGCGAAACCGCCCAGCGTTTCATCCTGCAAACGCTCGTCGCGCTCTTTGCGCAATCCATTGATCTTCTGCCCAAATATTTTGTCACCCAACTCTTGGACGACTGCAGCACGCCAGCCAGTGCCTACGATTTGATTGGTGGCTTGTTTGAGGCCATGAATACGAACCCGCCCATGTCTGGCGGTCGTTTCAAAGGCGTGCGCTATTTCAATGGTGGGTTGTTCCATGAACCGGCCCGGTTGGAGATTCAGGACTTCGAACTCGTGCTGCTGCGCAAGGCCGCTACGTTCGACTGGTCAAAAGTCCAACCCGAGGTTTTCGGCACACTCTTCCAACATTCAATGGACGCGGACGAGCGTCATGCTTTCGGCGCACACTTCACACATCCGTCTGACATCATGAAGATTGTCGGCCCAACCATCGTCGAGCCGTGGCGCGAACAGGTGGAAAAGGCGAAGACGCTCAAGGAACTGTACCAACTCACCGACCGCCTCCATCATTTCCGCGTGCTTGATCCGGCGTGCGGTTCGGGCAATTTCCTGTACATCGCCTACCGCGAACTCAAACGCGTTGAAGCCCGAATTTTCGAGCGCATGGAAACGGAGTTTAAGAGTGAAGCCAAGAAATCCGATCAGATGCGTCTCTCCTTTCTCAGCGCGCAAAATTTTTACGGCCTCGACATTCTGCCATTCGCCGTGGAGATCGCCAAAGTCACAATGATGATTGCGCGGAAGTTGGCCATCGATGAATTGCACATCACCGAACAACCGCTCCCGCTTGACAACCTGGACCAGAATTTTATCGCCGCGGACGCGCTGCTCACGCCAGAAGGCTTACCCGCGCAGTGGCCCAGAGCCGACGTCATCATCGGCAACCCGCCATTCCTCGATGCGCGGAAAATGACGATGGAGCATGGCCGGGAATATGTCGGAAAACTGGAAAAGATATATCCCGAAGTCCCGCGTCGCGCTGACCTATGCACGTATTGGTTACGCAAAGCCGCTGACCATTTGCCAGTTTGTACCGCTGCTGATCCTGTGGCCGGTCGCGCCGGACTTGTCGGTACACAGAATATACGCAACAACCAATCTCGCGTCGGTGGACTGGACCACGTCGTGAAGACCGGGACGATTATTGAAGCAGTAGAAAACCAACCATGGTCAGGCGAAGCCAATGTACATGTCTCCATCGCTGACTGGGTGAAAACGCAGGATGCCTCGCTGTTGCCCAAAAATCGCAAACTCTGGTTCAAAGTCGAACCGTCTGCAGGTCCAAAGAAACTTCGCAAACGCGGCAGTGGTCCAGCGGCCAAGGAATATGAACTGGATATACGCAAGTGCGACCAAATCAATTCAGCCCTCTCCGATGCAACCGACGTGGCGGGCGCAAAAGTTTTGGAGGTCAATCGTAAGCCCAAACGTTGCTTTGAAGGGCAACAGCCTGGACATGAAGGATTCAGATTGAGCGCGGAGGAACGTGCCAGCTTATTCAAAAACGAAGATGCTTCAGCCATTATTTTTGCATATATCAACGGGACTGACTTGCTCACCGATGGCTTTGCGGAAAATCCCAGCTTCATTATAGATTTCGGCACGCGAAACATGCTGGAGGCCTCCGAGTTTCCCAAAACACTGGAAATTATCCGCCAGCGCGTTCTGCCGGATTGGGAGAAGAACGCGGCGGTGGAAAACAAAGATACAGGAAAAAGTAAAGGCGAGCATCAAGGCCGTCTTGAAACCTGGTGGCTGCTCAAACGACGGCGCGGAGAATTGTTGGATTCTATTGGCAGAATCAACCGCTTCGTAGTTTGCTCGCGCGTCACCAAGCGACCGGTTTTTTCCTTTCTCGATTCAAAGATTCATCCCGACTCCTCTTTAACTTGTTTTGCGTTTGAGGACGATTTCAGTTTCGGACTTTTGCAATCGCACGTGCATTGGCTTTGGTTCGTGACCAAGTGCAGCAAACTAAAATCCGATTTTCGCTACACGCCGGACACGGTTTTCGACACATTCCCATGGCCGCAGACGGCGACGGTGAAGCAGATTGAGGCCGTGGCCGCGGCGGCGTGCGAGGTGCGCCGGGTGCGCAACGACGCGTTGCCGAAAATGAAGGGTGGCCTGCGCGCTCTCTATCGCACCCTCGAATTGCCCGGCGCCAATCCGCTCAAAGATGCCCACGCCGCGCTGGACACCGCTGTCCTCACTGCCTACGGCTTCAACGCGAAAAAGGATTTACTCGCCCAACTGCTAGCTCTCAATCAAGCCGTCGCCGCGAAGATTGCTCAAGGCGAACCCGTGATCGCTCCCGGCGTGCCGTCGAATTATCCTGACGCGAAGAGGCTTATAACCGAAGATTGCGTCCGTCCGACTGGCTATCCGCCTTATGAACCACCGAACCCAACGTCGTTACCCAAACCTATTCCAGGGCAGTCCGAAGCTGACGCCGCCCATTACTACTCGTTCAAAGAGGAAAAATAACTAAACAACTCATTTAATTATTGAATAGCTAAAGCATAACCTCAGTCACAAGTAAAGTGAATAGCCGCGAAAAATCGCAAGACTCGCAAAAAAGGATTGTTGTTCTTGTGCCTCCTGCGCTTTTTTGCGGCCGTTTATCCGGGCGGAAGGGTTCCAACCAGTCAAACCAATCTAGTCAAGGTTCGACGGAGTCTCACCCTACCGTCATTGACACACAAACACCTCAAAATGAATTACTTATAAAAATAAGGGTTTTTCCAGTCGCATTCAGTCTAAGTCAATCACACCGATATGAGGAGCGATTCAAAGCCAGTGCCGGGTCCTTCTTTACGTCATTCGCCCTTCCTGTCCGCTTAGCTTCCAAAGCGGCGGCGGATGCGTCGTTGCGCTGGCTGAGCGGATTGACACACCAACAATGAACACGCAACCATGGAAGGCATGAAGCCAAAGAAACCGGTGACCAGGCTGGAATCAGTCAATACGCGTAATTTTATGCGGATTGCCTCGGGATCGACTGCCTTGGGATTTGGCTGCGTGGGGGCGGCGGCGGTGTCGCTCCGGGCGGACCTGGCCGGATTTTCGTTCCAAGTGACGATCTGGACGTTTGCGGCGTTTTTTGCCGGAGCGGCGCTGGGGGTTTTCGTCTGGAGGCCGGCCGCCAGAGGCCGGACGGTGGCGCGTATGGGATTTCTCATATTGACGGTAGGGATCGTGGCGTTTCTTTCTCCGTTGCGATTCGCCCCGCGGGACAAGCGGGTCGATATACTCATCGGGCTCACGGTGGCGGTGATCGTCATTTCGACGGGCGGTTATTTAATCTGGCGGATAGCCCGTTTTCTCGATCGGGACGCCGCGCAGGCGAAGAAGCGTCCTCCGGGCGGCAGGGCCGGCTCATAATGTGAATGCCCGCCCTGGGCCGTGCCTGAAAAATCCGGCGCAGTCGCGGCGCTTGCCAATCCTGCCGGGGCGAATTATGGTAAATCGTTGTTTGTTTAAGTTTTTATGAAACGCCGCATTTTATTTGGTTTTTTAATCACTGTTTTGGGTGTCAACCTCTTCTTCGGCGCGCAGCTTTATGTCAGTTCCGCGCACGCTTCGCAGAAGGATGATCCCTATGAAAATTACAAGCTCCTGGCCGATGTCCTGGAAAAAATCCGCCAGGAATATGTGGACGGCGACAAACTGACTTACCAGGATCTCATTCACGCCTCGCTCAAGGGCATGCTTTCCTCGCTCGATCCCCACAGCGAATTCATGGACCAGGCCAAATTCGATGAATTGAAAAAAGACACCGAAGGCGAGTTCGGCGGTTTGGGCATTGTGGTGGAAATGGGCAAGGACAAAATTCTCACCGTCGTTTACCCCATGGAAGATTCACCGGGCATCCGCGCCGGGATTCTGCCCCATGACCAAATCGTCAAGATCGATGGCAAGAGCACAAGCAAGATTGACCTGGAAGACGCTGTCAAGGCGTTGCGCGGCGACGCGGGAACTTCCATCACCATCACCATCCGCCGCCCTTCCAACGGGCTGATCAAGGATTTCACGCTGGTCCGGGCCAACATCAAGGTGGATACCGTCAAGGACATCAATGACAAGCGCGACTTTCCGCTGGGCGCGGACGGCATCGGCTACGTGCGGATCCTGCAGTTTGGCGAAAAAACCTCGGACGACCTGAGCGCGGCGCTGAAAAAATTGACATCCCAGAACATGAAGGCGTTGATCCTTGATTTGCGCGACGACCCAGGCGGTTTGCTCGAACAGGCCGGCCATGTCTGCGAAAAATTTCTGCCGCGCGGCAAGCTGGTTGTGTCCACCGAAGGTCGCGGCCCCACGCCCCGGACTGAAATCCTGGCCGAGGGCCACGGCAAACGGATTGATTTGCCCATGGTCGTCCTGGTCAACGGCTACAGCGCCAGCGCCTCCGAGATCGTGGCCGGATGCCTGCAGGATTATCAGCCCATCACGCATGCCATCATCGTTGGCGAGCAGACCTTTGGCAAAGGCTCGGTGCAGAGCATTTTGCCGCTGGCCGACGGCTCGGCCTTGCGCCTGACCACCGCCCGATATTATACGCCCAGCCACAAAGTCATTCACGAACACGGCGTCACCCCGGACATCTATGTGCCCATGTCGAGACAGGATGAGGATGACCTGCACTACAAACACATGCCGGGCGCCATGGATGTGCTGGATGCGCCAGATCGGGAACGGATTGAAAAAGTCCACGACAAACAAATGGAACGGGCCGTTGATCTGTTGAAGGGCGTTTTGCTCTATGCCCAACGCAGTCCGGCCCCCGCCAAAGTTGCGGCGGTTTCGACTCCGTAAAAACGGGCGTCTCCACCTTTGACTCTTCTTGCCATCGAGACTTCGTGCGATGAAACCAGCGCGGCGGTGGTGCGCGATGGCCGTCCGCTGTGCAACGTGGTTTCCTCGCAAATCGCCCTGCATGCCGAATATGGCGGCGTCGTGCCGGAACTGGCCACGCGCGAGCATTTGCGCCATTTGATGCCCGCCACCCAACAGGCCCTGCGCGAAGCGGGCCTTACCGTGAAGGAACTTGACGCCGTGGCGGCAACCCAGGGACCGGGCCTGCCCAGCGCGTTGATGGTGGGCTTAAAGGCCGCCCAAGCCCTCGCCTTCAGCCTGCGCAAACCGTTTTTGGGCATTCACCACCATGAAGCGCATCTCTATTCGCCCTGGATCACGGGTGAGCCGCCCCGGGCTGATTTCACTGAGTTTCAGCCGTCGGTCTCCCTGATTGTCAGCGGCGGACACACCTTGCTCGTCCATGTGCAGAGCGAATTTAAACATCGCGTCCTCGGTGCGACGCTGGACGATGCGGCGGGAGAATGCTTCGACAAAGTCGGCAAATTAATCGGCCTGGCCTATCCGGGCGGACCGGAAATTGACCGGCTCGCCGTCCACGGCAATCCGAAAGCTTTCAACTTCCCTCGCCCCATGTTGCACGAGCCGGGCGACGATTTTAGTTTTGCCGGTTTGAAAACATCCGTCCGTTATTTTTTGGAGAAAAATCCGGGGGCGCTCGATTCCGCGCCGCGCTTGCATGATTTTTGCGCCAGCGTGCAAGCGGCCATCGTCGAAGTTCTGGTGGCCAAGACCGTGCGCGCGGCCGAACGGCTGGGCGTCAATTGCGTCACCGCTTCCGGCGGGGTGATCTGCAACACCGCCTTGCGCAAAGAACTGGCGTCCGCCTGCGCAAAAGCCGGACTGAGCCTGCGCCTGGCCGGGCAGAAATATTCCACCGACAACGCCGTGATGATCGGCATCCTGGCCGAACGAAAATTCAACTCAGGCAATTTTCAAACATCGCTCGACGCTGAAATCGAACCGAGTTGGGCGTTGTAGTCGCGTCAGACGTTTGCTAGACTTCACCCGATGAATGCGCGACAGAAGCCCCTTTTTTTTGGTCTCACGTCCCTTGTCGCCGTCTGGCTGCTGGCCATGGCCGGTTTTGCGATGGCGGATCATTGGAAGATGACGGCGGAAAAGTTGCGGGCGTATTTGGCGCAAACCGACTTCAGCCATTTGTCCGGCGAAGCCCGGGCGAAGGCGTTGCGGGATTTGGAAGACAAAATCAACGCGCTGTCCGCGGAAGAGCGGCGCAACGCGCGGTTGGAACAGCTCTGGGCCAAGTGGTTTGCCGAAATGACCGATGAAGAAAAATCGGCCTTCCTCGACGCCACCCTGCCCACGGGGTTCAAGCAGATGCTGACGTCTTTCGAAGGATTGGACCCGGAAAAGCGCAAGCAAGCGATTGACGGCGCCATCAAAAACCTCAAGGAAGCCCGTGAAAAATCGCCGGAAGAATTCAAGAAATCAAACGCCAGCCACACCAACGGCCCGGTGTTGAGCGAGGATTTGCAAAAGCAGGTCGCGGTCATCGGCCTGCAATCTGTTTATAGCAGCAGTTCGGCTCAAGCCAAAGCGGAACTGGCGCCGTTGCTCGAGGAAATCCAAAAGAACATGGAATCGGGCCGGTTGTTTCGCGGAGGCCATTGATGCAGCGAAATTTCGCCGTTGCTTTCAGCCTGGTTGAATTATTGGTGACAGTTGCAATCATCGGGATTCTCGCCGCCTTGATCATGCCGGCGCTGAGCAACGCGAAAGAAGGCGGACGCGCCACTCTCTGCCAGAGCAACCTGCACCAAATCGGCATGGCGTTGCAAATGTACGTCGGCGAAAACAAAAACCGCATGCCCACCATGTATGACCAATCGGCCGGCTCGAATTATCAGACGAATCCCGCCGCCATCAACGTGGTGTTATCCAATCAGCTTGGCTCCTTGCAGGTCCTTTGTTGTCCCTCCGACAACGCGCAGGTTTTTCAGCAGACCGGCTCGAGTTATTCCTGGAACAACCTCGTCAACGGCCAGGACGCGGATCATTTGCAGATTTTCGCCACCGCTTATGCCTTGACCAAAATCCCGCTGGTCTTCGACAAGCAATCCTTCCATGCCGCGCTCGGCACGAACCGGGCAGTCAATTATTTATATGCCGACGGCCACATCAAAAACCTCCTGATCCTCGGGGGAACAAAGTGATCCACCTGCAAAACGTCAGCAAAAAGTTCGGCCAGCGCCTGGCGGTGGACGATCTGACTTTGCTCGTGCCGGCGGGGGAGATTTTCGGCCTGCTCGGCCACAACGGCGCCGGGAAAAGCACCGCCATCGGGATGATGCTGGGACAAGTCTGGCCGACGGCAGGGGACGTGAAAATTTGCGGGCATGACATCGCCGGCAGCCGGAAGCTGGCGTTGCAAAAAGTCGGGGCCATCTTCGAAGCGCCGGTTTTTTACGATTACTTGAGCGGCTGGCGCAACCTGGAAATTCTCAGCCATTACACCGCGCGCTGTTCGCCGGCCAGAATCCGGGAAGTCATCGCCTGGGTCGGTTTGAGCGGACGGGAAAAGGGCGCGGTCAGAACGTATTCCCACGGCATGCGCGCCCGGCTGGCCCTGGCTCAGGCGCTGTTGCCGCAGCCGGAATTGCTGATTCTGGACGAACCGGGCGACGGCCTTGATCCGGAAGGCATTCACGAAATGCGCCAGACCATTTTGCGCCTCCGCCAAGAACTGGGTTTGACGATTCTGCTCTCGTCTCATTTGCTCAGCGAAATGGAACTGCTCTGCACCCGTATCGCGGTCATGAACCAGGGGCGAAAAGTTTTCGAAGGGGCCATGGCTGAAACGCGTCGGACGCGCGGCTGGGTCCGCCTGCGCACCAGTAATTTCGCCCAAGCCGCGGCCCTTTTGCGCGAAGCGGGGTTGATTGAGCAGGATCGCGGGGAAAAGTTTATTCTGCCGGCCGGCGGCATCGGCACTGATCAAATTGTCGCGCATCTGGTGGCGCGGCAACAGGCCGTCTTCGAAATTGCGCCGGAGGAGGAAACCCTGGAAAATTTTTATCTTTCGTTAATGCGAAAATAATCCCGCGCCCCCCATGTTTTACTACCAACTTCGCAACGAACTTTGGAAGCTGTTTGGCAAGAAGCGGACTTACATCGGGTTTGGCATATGCCTCCTGGCCGAGGCCATTAATATTCTGCTCTTTCGCTACGCGCACAATCCGCGGCGCTACCTGGTGCGCCACTTGGAGCTGATGGGATATTCCAGCGACAAATACATCACCAACTTGACGATGGCCACCTCTGTTTTGGTGCCGGTCGCCTTCGTTCTGCTGCCGCTTTACGTGGCGCTGGTCGGCGGGGACCTGATGGCCAAGGAGGCAGAAGACGGCACGTTGCGCATGATTCTGGCGCGGCCGATTTCGCGCTTGCGTCTGGTCACGATCAAGTGGCTGGCCGGGGCGATTTTTTCGATATTGCTGGCGCTGGTTTTGGGAGGTTTTGGAATCCTTTTTGCGTCGTTCTTTTTTCCCTCCGGCGGACTTTTCGCCTTGCTGCCGTTGGACGGGCTTTTCTCCATATTCAATGAGGCGGAAGGCTGGCAGCATTACGCCGCCGCCACGCTGGCGCTGAGTGCAAACGCTATCACCATCATGGGCCTGGCCTGGATGTTTTCCTGTTGCAACGTCAAACCGGCCGCAGCGACAATCCTGGCCCTGTCCGTCGTGTTGACAAGCCGGGTCATCCAGGAAATTCCGTATTTTCACGACTGGCAGGCCTGGTTCATTACCTATCACCTGAGTCTTTGGATGAGGACATTTCAACAACCAGTTCCGCTGGGAGACATCGCGCAATCGCTCAGTATTTTGCTTGGGTTCAACTTTACTTTTTTTATCATTGGCAGCTCGATCTTCCAGATGCGCGACATTAAATCATGACGGCCGGTTAGAAGATTCTTTTGGCCAGGGGGACGGCGCCAATGATCATTCCCATGAGCAGACCGACGGCGTGACAGGCATTGGCCACGCCGGGAATTACGCCAAAGAGACAAAGAAAAAACCAAACGATCATCAGGGTGACGGTCATGGGAGCAAGAAAAAGTCCCGAGGCCGGATCGCATTGGCCGCGCAGCCAAATATACCCGAACAATCCATAGAGGACGCCGGACATGCCGCCAAACCCGGTTCCGCTATAAAAGTATTGACCTAAGTTGGAACCGATGGCAATGACGACCACGAGGAAGATGAGGGTTTTTGAATTCTGACGAATTTCGATCAGCGAACCCAAATCGCGCAACATGAGCATATTGAACAAAATGTGCATCAAACCGAAATGAATGAAGATCGGGGTTATCAGTCGCCAGATTTCTCCATGGCAAACTTCAGGCAGGTTGACGCCCGTTCTTTCACTGATAAACAGCGCGTTGATGATGGGCGCAGCCGAATCCACATAGACAAGGAGAGTGACAACAACGGAAATAACAATGAGCGTCAAGGTCACCGGACCGATGGTTGATGAAACCCATATCTGATCACGTGTATGAACCCGTTCGTCAAACTTGGCTTTTTCGCGCCGTTTGCGCTCCTCCATGGCCGCGGCGTTTTGGCTCGCGTGTTGAAATTTGCTGTCGCCGGGGTTGTGAAGATAATTGGTCAACGCCTCCCGGCCGGCCTCGATTTGGTCTTCGGAATAAACCCATATCGCCCAGCCTTCCGCGTCTGGCTCAACCAGATTTCTGATATCGAGAGAAACCAGGTAGTCCGCCAACGTCTTCGCACTCGATTCGTTTTTCAAATGGCCGATCAACCGCATAAAGTCGCTTCCACCATCCCCCATCCATTGACGAAAAACAGCAAAATTCGGAGCAGAAAATAAAACGAACACCGATTAAATCCCACTTCTTCGATCACAAGAAAAACGCGTGAAAATAACGCAAAAACTGGCTTTAAAATCCCTCAACGTATGTATCGGAGGATTTTTGAAAGTGTAAAGTGCCTGTCGGAAGTCTTTACACTATACAGATTGAGAAACAATGCCCTAAATGTTGACACCTGCTCATTCATATGGTAATGTCCTCGTAATCAGGGCAATCTGCTACGTTTAGAGTTTGATTAAAACAGTGTCCTGAATGGCATTCAAGCTGCTGTCTAGAAAGTGGATTGTAAGTAATGAGAAGCGCCAAGTGGTTGAGCAAGGTTTTTGGAAGAAGTATTGAAATAGCTGCTTGACATTTTAGGCGAAATTGTGCTTTTATAGCGGCGTTAAGTTAACCAATGAACAAATACAGCCAAATATTTGGGTCAGAACCCTGAAAGTAATATGACAAACAACGCAAAACCAATCGTTGCTCTACTTTCTGGAGCGTTTTTACTGTGCGGGGTGCTTTGCCAAACAACTCAAGCCCAATCCTTGATTGAGTCTGGCACTGCAACTCTGGCAGATCTGAATGGCACAGGTCCGGCTACAGGACCTGATGATCTTACTGTTACCTACAAAGTTTACGAGAGCACTTCAGGACCGACCGTTTATACTTACGATTACATCATTAACAATCCCAGCACCGATACAGGACTGGCTGAGAGCTTTTCTGTCGGTTTCAATTCTGCTGCTTCAGGTGCGCTGATAGGGGGAACCATAAGCGGGAATGGTGCTGTTAGTCCTGGCAACATCGGAGTTATATGGAGCCCTACTTTTGTCTCGGCTGGCAACAGCAGCACGACATTATCGTTTCAATCAGATGATTCGTGGGTGCTAGGTCTTGCTAATGCGAACGGCACCACGCCTGGTCCGTGGGCCTCAACCGCCCTCAGCACTTCAGAAGTTCCAGTGCCACAAACAGCAGTCCCTGAACCGTCAACGACAGCTCTGCTTGTCGGGTGCTTGTTGCTTTTGCCTTTTCGTTCAACGATATTGAGAAGATCATGGAAAGAATAGATATGGAAAGGAACTCAAAAACCATTGCAGCTCTGACTTCTGGAGCGATTTTACTTTCCGGTTTGTTCTGCCAGTCGGCTCACGCCAGCTTGCTGAATATTTCGGGCACATCGGTTCTGGCTGATACCCGGGGAGCAACGAGTGGGCCGGAAGCGATCACTGTTTCGTGGTCGGTTGTCGAAAATGTTTCTGACGTTTACACTTACTCCTTTAGTGTTAACAATCCCCTTGGTGATGTGGTGCTTTCCCCTTCAGCCGACGCTGGTGCGTCTGAAATTGTGGATACTTTTGTGCTTAACTTCGATGCTTCGGCAATAACGGGACTATCTTTTCCCGCTAACACCACTGCTTACGCTTTAGGGCCTTACGGAATTTATTGGGCTATATACCCTGACGTCGTTGTTGCGGGCACTAACAGTGGAGCGTTGTCGTTCCAATCACTTCTTCCGCCGTCGCCTGGTATTGCTTCTGCATCTGATGACAGCCCTCCTTCTCCGTGGTCTTCATCCCCCAGCGGTCAATATGTTCCCGTTCCCGGAATAGGGAACTTTTCTGTGCCTGACTCAACGAACACCATAGCCATGCTGGCTGGGATGTTGCTGCTCCTGCCTTTTCAGTCTGCTCTGAAGATGAAGAGGAAAGTAGCTTTGGCACGGTCACGATAGGCTTCCCTCCCTGTCGCGCCAGTTTTCCGCTGTTTCCTTTGTCCCGTCGAATTTTTGATTTTCAAAACTCGCGCTGGCAATTTCTTCAATCTTTGCTATTTTATCTTCGTCAGGACGGTGCCGCGTGGAATCCGAGGGGCGGTGATGGCCCGATAACGCGAAGAAATATCAATTAAATTTTAATGAGACGTCGATTATCCTTATTGACCAGCCCCCTTCTTCTGGCGCTGGTTTTCACCCTTCAATCCACGCAAGCTGCATTGCCTTCGGAGCAAAAGGCGCCCTTGGCCTCGACAGATTCGACCGATGCCAACATCGCCCAAATTGAGGCGGAGATGCTTCAAACTTGGCAATACTCCCAGCATCCCTTTGACCAGGAGATTTCCGGCAGGTTTTTGGATCGCTACCTTGAAACGCTGGATTATTCCCACATTTATTTCCTGCAATCCGACATCAACGAATTCGAGACCTATCGCACTAATTTGCACGTTCTGACCATGCAAGATCACGACATGAGTCCGTGTTGGGTCATTTTCTCGCGTTTCATGCAGCGCGCCAACGAGCGTATCAATTATGTGACCAATCTACTGGCCACGACAAAATTTGATTTCGGCGGCCACGATCGTTTTATCATCAATCGCCACACCCTGCCCTATGCCAAAGACCTGAACGAAGCGAAGGAATTCTGGCGTCAGGAATTGCGTTGCGAATACCTGGATCAACTCCTCGTCGCGCAAGGCATTGAGTTCACCGGCAAGGTCAATTATGTCCCCAAGGGAGATCTTGGAATTGTAATTTCGCGGGACAAGGTTCATCCTCTTGATTTCGAGTATTTTCCCACAAAAATACTGGGCAAAAACGGGCACGCCTTCGGCTCCGTGGAACTTAACCCCAATGGATCGAACGCCACGATTCGTATGCCATGGCGTCAGAGCACGGATTTAAGCAAGGTCACCAACACATTTTTTTCCGCCAGTGGCGTGAAGCTTGGGGACATTCACTTTCATCACGTCGCGGCGGGTACGTCCACAAACCAAGCCGCGCTTACGACCAACTATACCGCCGTCATCCATCTCGAGGAAACAAATCTGGCCGCCATCAACAAGACTCTGACCAACCACTATGTTCAGATGTTGGACAACTATAAGGACCTGGAACATGACCGGGTGTTTGAACTTTACATGAACGCCCTGGCCCGCGCCTATGATCCGCATTCGGATTATATGGGGCACTTGGAGGCGGAGAATTTCGCCATTCAGATGAAATTGTCCCTCTTTGGCATTGGCGCGGTTCTGGAAAAAGACAGGAACTATTGCAAAATCAGGGACCTCAAGGAAGGCCCGGCCAAAAGAAGCGGCCAGATCAAGGAAGACGACCGCATTGTGGCGGTGGCGCAAAGCAACGCCGAGCCGGTCGATGTCGTGGGAATGCCCCTGGACAAAATTGTGGAGATGATACGCGGCCCCAAAGGCACACAAGTCACGCTAACCATCATCCCGGTGGATGCGGCGGAGACAGTGCGCAAGGAAGTAACCTTGATCCGCGATGAAATCAAACTTGAGGATCAGGCGGCCAAAGCGATGCTCTACGAGCTTCCTTCCACCACCAACAGACCTCCCTTCAAACTGGGCGTGATTGACCTGAAATCCTTCTATGCAGACAACGATCATCCGGAAGTGAACACGACATCCGATGTAACGCGGCTGATCAACCGGCTGAAGCAGGAAAAAGTGGACGGCATCATTCTGGACTTGCGCGGCAACGGGGGCGGTTACCTTGAGGAAGCGATCAAGCTGACGGGACTGTTCAATCCAAAAGGCCCGGTCGTCCAGACCAGGGATCCCAATGGCGCAATTTTCTCTGATCCCTCGCCCGAACCCGAGCCCCTTTATGATGGCCCGCTTGTCGTCCTGACCAGTGTCTTCAGCGCCTCGGCCTCGGAAATTCTGGCCGGCGCATTACAGGACTACGGACGCGCTTTGATGGTTGGGGACCATTCCACTTTTGGCAAAGGCACCGTGCAAACCATGCAATATCTCACCAATTGGCTCGACTTGAAACGCATGGATTACAGCTACGATCCCGGCGAGTTAAAAGTGACCATCAAGAAATTCTATCGCGCAGGTGGCGTTTCCACCCAGCTTCAGGGCGTGCTTTCGGACATCGAACTGCCCTCCATTGACGATGCCGCCGACGTCGGCGAACGATCCCTCCCCAACGCCATGCCGTGCGACAAAGTTACGAGCGCCAATCATTTGGAAGAACTGCAGCTTAATCGTGTCAAACCCTACCTGGCAGAATTGCAAGCCCGCTCCCGGCAACGGCTTGAGAAAGACAAGGATTTCAACTATATACGCGAAGACATCGAAATATTCCGCAAGGAGCAGGCGGACAAAAGCCTCTCCTTGAACGAGACCGAGCGGGTGGCCGAGCAGAAGACTGAAACCGCCCGTGCGGAAGCCAGGAAAAAGGACCGGTTGTCCCGCAAGAAATCGAACGAAAAAATTTACGAGATCACCTTGAAAAATGTTGATGCGGCACAATTACAGCCGCTGCCAGTCAAGACGAATAATCCAAAACTGGATCCCAATGCGGATGGAACGCCCGCGGAAGATTTGATCGTCGATCCGACGCTGGAAGAAACCAAGCGGATCCTGTTGGACTATATCGAACTGCTGAAAAAGGGGCCGGCCATTTCCCGGGTGCCCTGAGCGTTCAGCCAATGTTTGTTCCCGGCCGGAGAGGATGTCCGGCCAGCAACTCGGCAGCGGTCATCTTCCTCCCCCCTTCCAGTTGCAATTCGTGAATGTGCAATGCCCCCTGGCCGCAGGCCACCACGAGTCCCGTTTTGTCCGCTTGCAAAACCTCTCCCGGCGCACCGCGGCGGTTTTCTTCGATGGTGGCGCGATAGATTTTCAACAGCCGTGGCGCGGCATTCCCGGACAGGCCCGTAAAAGCGCCTGGCCACGGGGTCAAGGCGCGCACACGATTCCAAAGCGTTCGCGCCGGCTGCGTCCAATCCAGACGACCGTCTTCCTTCGTAATTTTTCTGGCGTAGCTGGCCTCAGCCTCCACCTGCGGCTGAGGGGCGATGACACCGCTTGTGTACTCCAGAATCGTTGGCACGAGCAATTCAGCGCCCAAGATGGCGAGACGGTCGTGCAACGTCGTGGAATTGTCTTCAGGAAGAATTGGGACCGCCTGGCGGCTTAAGATATCGCCTGTGTCCAAGCCGGCCGCGATCTTCATGATGGTCACGCCCGTTTCCGCCTCGTCGTTCAAGATGGCCCACTGAATCGGAGCGGCCCCGCGATATTTGGGCAAAAGCGACGCATGCACGTTGATGCCGCCAAAGCGCGGCAGATCCAGCATCGATTGGGGAAGAATCTGGCCATAGGCGGCCACGACCAGCAAATCCGGACGCAACCCGGCCAGTTCCTTGAGAAAATCTGGATGGCGGGCGCGCTCCGGTTGCCAGACGGGAAGCCCGGCCCCGGCGGCAATTTTTTTGACGGGCGAAGGTTGAAGTTTCAAGTCGCGGCCTTTGGGGCGATCCGGTTGGGTCACGGCGCCAAGGACCTCGAATTGGGCAGAGTTCAACAAAGCCTTTAAACTGGCGCAGGCCAGTTCGGCCGTCCCCATGAACACGATTCGCAAAGGCATCAGGAAGTGGCGCCGGCCACGGCCTGGAGAATATCGAGCAAAACCCTGATTGGCGTCTGTGTCGAATCAATGGTCTTGACGATGCCAGGTCCGTAGAAATCCAAAACCGGCTTGGTTTCGCGTTCGTAAGTTTCCAGGCGCTGGCGAATGACGTCGATGTTCGCATCGTCGAGCCGGTTTTCGCGCAGAGCACGGCGTTGCAAGCGGGCCACCAGTTTGTTCATGGCCGGGCAACTCAGATAAAAAACCACCCGCACGTCGAGCAGGTTGCGGAGCATTTCCGCCTGGTTGATATTGCGCGGAATGCCATCGAGAACCAGCGTGTCCGTGGCCGGGACGAAGCGCCCGGCGTGCTCGGCCCCATCTATGTTCTGGCGCCAGAGTTGGACGGTTGGTTCATCGGGGACGAGCTGCCCGCGGCCGGAATATTCCAGAAATATTCTCCCCAGCTCGCTGTCGGGTGTCAGATTGCGAAAGACTTCGCCGCACGAGAAGTGATAAAAATTCGGAATGGTGCCGAGGATTTTGCCTTGCGTTCCCTTGCCGGAACCCGGCGCCCCAAAAAGAAGAGTGGTACGATATTTCATAAACTATGCGGTGTCTTTGTGCCGAACCTGCACCTCCAGGACTTCGATAAAGGGAATCATCTCGTCGGCGGTCGCGTTGTCATGGAACACCTGCAAATAGAGTTCAGTAGGGGTGATGCGGGTAATCCTGCGGCCCGTAAAATCACCGCGACCCGATTTGATGCACACGACCATGTCTCTCTCCGCTTCGCCTGGAACAAGCCGGAAAAACCCGGCCAGCTTGGTCTCAAAAAAACGGCGATTGAATGAAAAATCACCGCGCCGGAAAACGATGGGTTCCGGCAGCGCGGACGCTGCTGGCGGCGTCACTGGCTGCTGCATTGCCACAGCCTCCGCATGAGCAAAAGAAGGGCTCGGCACCGAACCCGCCACTGCCTCTTCCGCAGGCGGGGGCGCGGCGACCTCGACCGGCGGCGCAGCGGCATCAGACGGCGGCGCGGTGGTGCGGAACCGCGTCTGAGGCTCTTCTTCCGGTCTTCCAACCAGTCCCGTCCGGGTCGGCATGGCAACGAAGATAATAGGGCTGAGCACGCCGAAAAATGGGATGGCGGCCAGTCCACAAACGGTGGGCAGAGGCTGATTGCGATAAATGGCCACCTCGTAAGCGGCAAATAAATTCGCCATATACAAAACCAGGAGAATGACTCTTCCGACCGGGCTGGCAAAAATTGCCATTATGCCCAAGTGGGTGGTGGGCCGGAAAGGAGTCTGAATAGGTTTGACAATGATTTCCTTGCGTTGCGCCTTTTCCTGGGGAAGCTCTTCGACCAAAGGCTCGATCAACGCCTTTTCACGCACCGTCTTGGCCCCGGCCAGCAATGCCCGGATGGATTCCTGCGTGAACTTGTCCCATATGATCCGATTAAGATCCGTCCCGTCGGCCGTCTGGAAGACCACGCCGTTATCGTTCATGGAAATCGGATCGCCATTAATTTTGGTGCCATCGGTCAAAGTGTATGTCCCGGCTGAAGCCGTGATGGACACAAAAACCACCAAGCAAAAAAGAATTAATACAAACCTTCGCATGTATGGATGTTGGATAACAAATGCGCCCTGGCAAGGAAAGCACATTGTGTCGAAACAATCATTTTTGGAGCCAATCAAACGCACCCGAGCTGTCGGCTTAAATCCTCCACCGTCCAGTTCGATTGGGTTTCGGAAAGACGGTCGGCGGCCGCGCCATGTTGCCAGGCGGCGTATCGGATGGTGGTAATGGGGTCGTTCTGCCAATCCGCTTGCGCCAGCAATCCAGCCAGGTATCCGCCCAGCAGGTCGCCGCTGCCTCCTTGCGCAAGATATGGATTACCCGAACTATTGATGAAAATCTTGCCGGTGGCGCGCCCGACAAGCGTTTGATGCCCTTTGAGCAGGACGAAGCAACCGCCTAATCGCTTCGACAATTCCCGCAACGCCAAAACGCGATCCGCCTGGACACTCGCCGCAGAGCTGCCAAGAATACGCCCAGCTTCGCCCGGATGCGGTGTAATCACTCGAATGACACCGGCAGGCGTCGGCCCGGACTGCAACCAATCCAGTGCGCTGGCATCGGCGATCACCGGCAATGGGGTCTTGTGCCAATGCATTCGCATCTCCTCTTTCATCACGTCGGACAAATCCGGCGCCGCCAACCCAGGGCCGAATAATATGGCGCTGGAACCTTTGGGCAGCGTCTGGCCGGGCCGCCAGGCGTGGACCATAATCGATTGGCATTGCGCGGCAACCGGCACATAAACAGATTCCTGTGGATAAACTGTGACCAAACCGGGCCGCGCGCGCAATGCGCCATGCCCCGCCAAAACCGCCGCCCCGTGATAACCAAAACTCCCCGCATAAATGGCCAGATGTCCAAATGTCCCTTTGTTGCTTTCCACCGGACGGCGCGGCGGCAAACGCGCAAAATCATTCTCGACAGTCCAATTGAGCTCTTCGTCAAACGGACATGGCACCAACCCGACGTCCGTCAGGACTTCCAACCGCCCGACAAATTGCGCCGCCTTGAGCAGGCCGCGTTTGGGCGCTCCGACGGTCAGAGTGATGGCAGCGGTAATGGCGGCTCCTTCCACGCCGCCAGTTTCGGCATTCAGCCCCGACGGCACATCCACCGCGAGAATGGGAAGGTTGGCGCCGTTGACAGCTTCAATCAACTTCCGCCACTGAGCGTCGAGCGGACGGTCCAAACCAATGCCAAACAAACCATCCACAATCCACGAAAAGCCGCCGCCGCTGACCGTCTCCAAAAATTTCCCCAAGCCCTGCGCGGGATCAACCACGTCCAGAAGAAGCGCGCCCCGCTCCGGGCTAAAGTGTTTTCGCGCGGCGCGGACATCATCACCGTTGTGGCCTTTTCCGGCCAGGAAGAGTATCCTTTCACCCGGCTTGGCTAGTGATTCCAGGCGGCGGGCAATGGCGCGACCCACCTTGTCGATGACGTCGGGCACAGTCCTGCCGGCGGCCCACGAGGCCTTTTCCCACTCGCGCATTTGCGCCACTGAAATGACTGGAACCGCCATGAAAATAGATTTTCAATTTTACGCTTGCGAAGCAACTTTAAACCTTCAACTTTTGGCGTGCCTTTGAACTTTGATCCGCAATTGGTCCGCAACGCCCTGGCCGAAGACATCGGCTCGGGCGATGCCACCACCCTGGCCACCGTGCCGGCCGACGCCGTGGCGACCACTATCATGGTGGCGCGGGAACCTCTGGTGGTTTGCGGATTGCCGCTGGCGGAAGCAGTCTTCAGGGAAGTTTCCGCGAACTTGAATCTGGCCCCTTCCGCCGCGGACGGCCAGTGTGTCGCAAAAGGGCAAGGGCTGTTAAAAATCCAAGGTCCGGCCCGCGCCATCCTCACCGCCGAACGCGTGGCGCTCAATTTCGTGCAACGCTTGTCGGGCGTGGCCACTTTGACGGCGCGCTTTGTCGAGGCCGTGGCCGGAACAGGCGCGCAAATCCTCGACACTCGCAAAACCACCCCCGGCTGGCGGCTTCTGGAAAAATATGCCGTGCAATGCGGCGGCGGTGTCAACCATCGCATTGGATTGTTCGACCGCATATTAATCAAAGACAACCACCTGGCGGCGTTGCGCGACGAACCGCCCAATGCCATCGAGGCAGCGGTGCGGCGCGCGCGCGCGCAATTTCCCCGCCTCACAGTGGAAGTCGAGGCCGATACCCTTCAACAAGCCGATCAGGCCCGCCAGGCCGGGGCCGATGTAATCTTGCTCGATAACATGTCCAACCAGGACTTGCGGGCGGCGGTCCGGTTGATTGATGGACGGGCCAAGACCGAGGCCAGCGGCGGCGTCAATTTGACAACAGTCCGGGCCATTGCCGAAACGGGCGTGGATTTCATTTCCGTTGGTGCGCTGACACATTCTGCGCCGGCGGTGGACATTGCGCTCGATTTCCAAACATGACCTCGAAGAACATATCCATCGACGCCCACATTTTGTCCGCCTTGCGCGGGGCACCGTGGGGCGTTTCGGGAGGAGAACTTTCGCGCAAACTCAGCGTCAGCCGCGCGGCCATTTTGCTGCAAAGTTACCTGGACAGCCTCAGCCGGTGAAATTCAAACTGACCATTGCCTACGACGGAACCGGTTACGCGGGCTGGCAGGCGCAAAAAACCGGGATGGGAGTCCAGCAGCGGGTCGAGGAGGCCATCGTCAAAATTTTTCCCGGCGCGTCCCGCCTGCACAGTTCCAGTCGCACGGATGCCGGGGTGCACGCCCTGGGCATGGCCGCGCAGGTGGAAATTCCGGACGACCAGATAAAAATGCCCGCGGCTAAAATGGCGGTGGCCATCAATGCCCATTTGCCCCGTGACATTCGGGTCATGACTGCGGCGCGTTGCCGGGCCGATTTTGACGCCCGGTTTGACGCCAAGGGCAAACAATACCGGTATCTGCTCTGGAACGGGCCGGCCATGAACCCGCTCCTGCGCCAGCAGGCCTGGCATGTCACCCGGCCTCTCGATCTCAGCGCCATGCGTGC
>Ga0206860_10094_pt1 | contig 23213 bp, 21 predicted proteins | sample Alteio_BWOrgCont_44_FD_152624 | JGI IMG/M metagenome (GOLD analysis project Ga0206860, IMG submission 152624) | Enriched cells from forest soil in Barre Woods Harvard Forest LTER site, Petersham, Massachusetts, United States -... | ecosystem: Environmental > Terrestrial > Soil > Temperate forest >...
CCCGATTCAACTTACAGCATTCAGCTAACCGTCACGGATTCGTCTCGAAGGCAGGTTCAGGGCAGCGCAGCCGTACCCGTTTACTCGGCAGCGGTGCGACTTGGCGTTTCGTGCCTGCGACAGACGGTCGCCGTTGGCGATCTTGTCCCGATCGAGGTTCGCTTGGTCGACCTCGACGGTCACCCGAAAAACGGCAGAGTGACCCTGCGAGTCGTCACCCAGATTTGGGATGAGAAGAAAGCCGAATTCAAGCGAAAGGTATTAACAACGAAAGATGTAAACGTGCCAACGACAGGAGTGGCGACGACGACGATGCCTGCACTTGCTTACGGAGATTTGAGCATCGAAGCGGAGACCAAAGACGGCACCGGACGGACCGCGAAAGCGGTGCAAACCGTATACGTTGCGAGCCTGGACTACAAACCTGAGAAGGAAGTAGAGGGTCCAACGTTTGATTTGAAAATCGACAAACGGTCTTATCTGCCGGGAGAAAAGGTCCGCGCCTATGCAATCACCAATCGTCCTAGGCGCCCCGTTCTCCTCATAATGTCCGGCGCAGACATTTGGGCTTACAAAGTCGTTGACAACCACAAGTCGATTGCGATGTGGACGTTTGACACAAGCACCAAGCAATCGCCTAATGCTTACGTTACCGCCTGCCAGTGGAACGAGAACGGTCTTCAATCGGGCAACGCGATCGTGCCTCTCCCCGACAAAACCAAGCTGCTGACCGTCCAGATCAAACCGGACAAGCCGGAATATAAGCCAGGAGAAAAAGCTGTCTATCAAGTTAGCACGCTCGACCAGAATGGTCACGGCGTTCCCGCCGAAGTATCTCTCGCCGTCATCGACGAGGCGATCTATGCGATAAGCCAAGACATCACTCCCGATCCTTACCAGTTTTATTGGGGTCTGCGGCCCGATCAGGTATCGACCACCCAATCCGCGCCGGAGGAGCTTTCCGGTGGCGCATTTCAAAATGTGAGCAGTGTCGCCCCGATCCGCCAACGCTTCGAAGACACAGCCTTTTGGAATGCCTTTGTCCAGACGGATGCCAAAGGAGTTGGAACGGCTTCTTTTGAAATGCCAGGGAACCTCACGTCGTGGCGAGCGACAGCACGGGCAGTGACGCTTGACACACGAGTTGGCACCACCTTGTCGAATGTGACTGCGACAAGGCCGGTGACGCTGCGCTTGGCAACTCCCAGGATCGTTGCCCAGGGCGACTCAATCACGTTGATCGGAACCATCAACAACCGGAGCGCGAAATCTCTAAGGTTCGAAGCGAACCTGAGGGCGGAAGGCGTAACTGTTGAGAACAAGGCTAAACAGGAAGTCGAAGTTGCCGCACGCTCGGAAGGAACGGTTCGGTGGCGATTAAATGTAAAGGATGTTCCGACAAGCGGAGTGATGAGCTTAACCGCTCGCGTCGGTGCGATTGGATCGACCGATCCGGACTACGGCGATGCCCTGATGATGTCCGTTCCGGTAGTGCCTCGCGGCGTTGCCGAAACGGTCCTTATCGGCGGAACGATCGCGAATGCAGAGACGTCGAACCTGCTTTTACCTTCAGACACACTTTCGCAGGGATCCTTGATCACAATTAGGGTATCCGGTGGGATTCAAGCCAAAGTAAGCGAGACGGCAAGTCGGCTATTCGCAAACGGTAGGTACGGAACGATGTGGGCCGTAAACGCCCTGAAAGCGGCCGTCGCTACCAACGCTTCTAAAAACAGCGATGAAGTCAAGGAGGCGTTTGCGTTGCTCTCCCGCGACCAGTTATACAACGGCTGGGGCTGGTGGGAAGGCGCGCCTGCCGATGCGAAAATCACCGCCGAAGTCGGTTTCGCCCTCGCTCTCGCCGAAAAGCACGGCTACACCGTGTTCGCCAGTACTATGAACCAGGCCATCGCCGGTTGCCGAATGCTCTTTGAACAAACTAACCTATGGGAGGACAAAGCAAGACTCGCCGCCGCTCTATACGCACTAGGTTTCTCACAAAAATCCAATTTCATCAATGAGGTAATCGAAAGAGGACTTAACCTTTCGCCGTTCGCCAAACTGCGGATGGCTGAGGCCCTAGCCCTTGCTGAGCCAGAAAAGGCCCAGCCTTACGTTGAAAACGTGCTGAAGTTGGTCTCCGATGCTCCGGCCACCGCATACGTCCCCGTCGGCTTCGGCATCGGCTGGAGCGCATCCGAGACGGAGACAACCGCCGAACTACTGACCGTACTCAATCTGATGAAGCAGCAAATCGGACTGCAATCGAAGCTCGCGCGGCGGCTTGCGATCCCGATTCGCGGCTACTACATGTGCCCCGAGGATTCCGCCGCAATCGTCAGGGCACTTTCGCTCTACGGTAAAGATCATCTCGACGCCAAATCGATCGGCGATGCGGCCGTCTCAATCAACGGGCGCGAGTATCCGTTATCTCACTCCACCGTCGAAGAGAGCGCGAGCACCGAAATTCGCGACACGATCCTTCATGGTGGGTCGAATACCGTTCAACTCAAGCGAAATGGTGACGGGGAAGCATTCTTTACCGTCCAAGCGCGATCCTACCGGCCTAACCTCAACGAGACCATCTTGGGAGTACGAGTTGCCCGGCGATTCGAGGTCCGCAACGAGGCGGGAGTATGGACCGAGGTCACCGGAGCTATCAAGCCGAACGAGCCGGTTCGATGTACCGTCGTGGTCTGGGGAGACGATATCCCCGACGCGCTAAAGGTTACCGAACCCATTCCGGCCGGGTTCGAGTATGTCGACTCAGACTACACCGCCTATTCCCGCGAGGAGATTCGTGATGGGGCTGTCGTTCACTACCTTCTCAACGCTGGAACACCAACCTACTTCCGATACTACATTCGTGCCGAAGCCGATGGCCGATTGATCGCACTGCCCGCGACAGGCGAATACCTCCGGCGTCCCGCGACGCGAGGTCATAGTGCCGCATCCGAGGTCGTGGTGCACCCGTGAGTGTCCTGAATAATCTCCAGAGAATGTTGGCGACACCCCATAGTCGAAGGTTTCGCCTGGAAGAGGTTGCACCAGCCCCAAACCTCTTCCCTCCGAGGGAGAGGTCGGTGAGGAACGAACCGGGAGAGGGGGAGTTCCGGTCAGCACTTAAAAAAGTCCAACGAACAACTTTCGGAATCTTAACGCGAAGAGTTAGTGCTGACAGACCGCCATTGAGGATGATCCTCTCTACCATGGTGTTCTGCCTTGTCAGGAGCGGATGGGGCGACCCCCAGATCGGCAAGACCTGGGACCCATTCCATATGACCGACGTAGTCGGAAACCCTGTCGCATGGGTGCCGGGCCGCGTCACGGTGCTTTCTTTCTGTGCCTATTGGTGCGACACCTGGCGCCAGCAAGTTCCCCGATCGCTAGCCGCGAAACGGGCAACTTCAGGCTTACCCGTCGACTTCGTCACGATCAGTGTCGATGGCCGCTGGTCTGAAGTCGCCGACGGCAACGGAGGGCTCCCACTTTGGCTCGACAAGGGTGGAGATTTCTCGAAATCGAAATCTGTCGATCGCGTACCGACAACCGTGGTATTGGATTCTTCCGGGGAAGTTCGCTTCGTATCCGGATCGGTATTGCGAACTGAGGACATCATTCAAGCTGTACACGAATCCTTGGCGACAAAGCCCGTTGCGGGCACGGTTTATCTGACATTCGATGATTTCCCACCCAAGCAAGGCGGGGAAGAGTTCCTCGACCTGTTGCGCGCATTAGGTGTCAAAGCGACATTGTTCTGCATGGGCTCACGAGTTGAATCAGAAGCCAAGCTCCTCAAACGGGCGTTAAGAGAGGGCCATTCCCTCCAGTGCCACTCATGGGACCACGATGCGTCGAGTCCTCAGCTAGACCGATGCAAATCGGTATTCGAACGAGTGCTTGGCATCCAGCCGACACTCTACCGCCCGCCTGGAAGCGAGCAAATCCTTGGCGAGGAAACGCATCACCGAATTATCAACCCTTACGACTTCTCCCGCCCAACGAAACAGGAACTCATCCGCCGAATCCTGCCCCAAGTCTGCCCTGAAGCAGTCATCCAACTCCACGACGGAGTAGCAGTCACGCAGGAGGCCTTGTCAGAAATCGTTGCCGATCTGCAAAAGCGCGGCTTTAGCTTGGCCACACTGGGCGGGTGGACTTCAGTCCGCACAGGTGTCCCGGGTTTTAACCCGAAAGGCCATTGACGACCCCCTATCGAAAACGGGCTAAAGCCCTCGACACCTGTGCGGACTGAAGTCCACCCGCCATGTTTAGGGGCTATAATGAAAGGGCAAGAGTTACCCGCAGGGGGAGCCGAAAGGCTGAGAGTTCCAAAGCGCGATAAGCGCCGGAGGAAGACCCAATGAACCTGATCCGGTTAGTACCGGTGTAGGGATTGTGGAAGAGCGAGCTTCACAGAAGAGCCACCCTTCGCAATCGCGAACGGTGGCTTTTAGCTTTTATGGAGCTTACAATTGAATATTCGAAGGACGGGTTTCACCCTGATCGAATTGCTCGTCGTGATTGCGATAATCGCGATCCTTGCCGCGATCCTGTTTCCGGTGTTTGCCAAGGCAAAAGAAGCCGCCAAGGCGACGGCCGAACTCAGTAACGCTCGCGAGATCGGACTTGCGTACAAGCTGTACATCAACGACAGCGACGACACGATGCCGATTTTCTACGCCTACAATAGCGCGCCCCCAAGCGGCTTCGCCGGGCACAAGGGCACGGAGCTTTTGCTCCTGACCTATACGGAGAACAAGCAGATCTTCGACAGTCCTCTAGATGACGGAGGACCCTATCTGGCCGTCGATCCGGGCTTGGTCGCTGCCGGCGGTTCATACACCACCTATTGGCAAGCCTACGGCACGTCGTTCCGGTTCGACCACTGCATGTTTACGACTGTCGCCGGCGAGTCGAGCCAAAACAACATCTTGTACACCACGACGTCCGTCGTGAACGAAAGTAGCGTTGCTTACCCGGCACAAACCCGAACGATCCGTTTGGAGATGTTCCCGTTCTTCGCAATCCAGCAGGATCCCGGCTGTGCCAGGTACGGATACGACTGCCCGGGCGGCGGCTACTACCGCCAATGGGGATCGACAGGAGGATCCATGATTTTCAGCGATAGCCACGCGAAATACATCAGCAGCAATGGCGCCTTTGACAACGCGATGGTAGACCCTGACGGCCACCGCTCCGGCGACCCCAGCAACGACCCCAACGCCTGGTCCGGCACCTGGTATAGCCTCTGCGATTAGCTATTCTCTTCGCAGCTTCGACTTTGGGGCAAGGCAATTGAAGGGACTTGAAGCAGCCCCCGATCTCTCCCCTCCGAGGGAGAGGTTCGGGGCTTGTCCTAGCATAAACCGGGACAAGATTAAAAGCAGATTACTGCTTCGTCGCAACATCAATCGCCACCGGGGCTTTAATCTGCCCGGTGGGGACCTTGTCGGCTAGGGAGTTATCGGCTTTGAGTTTGGCAAGGCAGTCGGCGTCGCATGTGTAATACCGCGTGCCTTTGATGTCGATGTACGCACCGGCGGTATTGTAAGCCTTGATAGGCTTGCCGTCGACGGCGCAGAAGAGAACTTCTTTGTCCGGAGTTTGGGTGAATGTCTTCGGGTCTGCGTCGAACGTCTTCTTCTCGTCGGCCGAAGCAAAGTAGTAGCGAACGCCGTTGTAATCGCTTGAACCTGCTGCCTTTTTCGGATCGATCCGAACGTTGCTTACCGGGTCGAAGAGGAACGCGCCGAAGGTTTTGCCGTTCAGCTTATCGGACTTGATCGCTGCCGCAGGATCTTTCTTAAATCCGGCGGGGCAGTTGCCGCAGCACATCTGGTACCGCGTACCGGCATAGTCGATGCTCGGAGAATCGGCTTTGACCGCTTGTCCTGTCATGGGGCACACAATCGGAGCAAGCTGTACTGGCACTTCTGCTTGGGCCTGCATCATCACTACGCCGAGAACGAGTGTTAGAACCATTTGGATAGCCTCCTAGGTGAGCGCTAAACGCACTTCGAGCGAGCTAGTGTCTAGCCGCCGCTCTGGCGAATTGCTCACACTATGCAGACTGCCAAATCAGAAAAATGCTCCATGCTATTTCACAGCCCAGCCACGAACTCTGAAAAAGATACAGCCTCTGGAACTAAAAGTCGCAGAGGCTGCAGGAAGGGAAGGAGGACCGGTGAGGTCTATTGCTTCGCTTCGACGTCGATAGCTGTCGGGTCCTTAACCTGCTCTGCAGGAGCCTTGGTAGCAAGCGTGTTATCGGCTTTGAGCTTGGCTAGACAATTTGTGCAGCACGTGTAATATCGCGTACCGTTGATATCCAAATATCCGCCCGCAGCCGCGTAGTTCTTGATAGCGTGACCTGCGACCGCACAGAAAAGAACCTCTTTCTTGGGCGTCTTTCCAATGATCGTCTTGGGGTCCGCGTCAAACTTGGCCTTTTCGTCAGCCGAGGTGAAAAGATATCGGGTGCCTCGATAGTCGGAAGATGCCTTAGCGGCCTTCGCATCGATTCGTGCGTTGGTGATCGGATCGAATAAAAACGTTCCGAACGTCTTGCCCTTGGCCCTTGCCGCTTTAACGGCAGCAGACGGATCCTTCTTGAATCCTGCTGGACAATCGCCGCAGCACATTTGGAATCGTGTGCCGGCGAAATCGATGCTCGGTGAAGTGGCGCTGACCGCCTCGCCTGTCATTGGGCACACAAGTGGACTGACCTGTGGCGCTGCAGCTGGTGCCTGCATCATCGCTACGCCGAGAAGAATTGACAAAACCATGAATAGCCTCCTGAGTCCATACTATACGCCACACGATCGCGATCAGGCCAGTATCATCGGACTTCTAATCTATATTCGTAGGGGCGAGGCGTGCCTCGCTTAACGCTTTCTAATATTCGCGAGGCAAGCCTCGCCCCTACTCAACTACTGCCCCGAACTTGCGAGTCCTTTGCTGAAAGGTCAGAACACCCTTCAAAAGCTCGTCCGCATTGAACTCCGGCCAAGGCACTTCAGTGACATATAACTCGCAGTAAGCCGACTGCCAAATCAGGAAATTGCTCCACCGCATTTCGCCGGCGGTTCGAACCATCAGATCGGGCTCCGGATGCTCCGGGTTGTACATAAAGGAAGAAATCAGATCCTCGGAAACGCTTTCGGCCTCAACACCGGACTTGACAATTTGCTTTACGGCGTCGACGATCTCCGCTCTGCCTCCATAGTTGATCGCCAAGGTGAAGGTAATGCCAGTGTTGCTCTTCGTGGTCTCGATCCCGTGGATCAAAGCCTTTCGGAGTCCTTCCGGCACTTGATCGATACGCCCCGCGACATGAATCCGCACGTTATTCTGATGCATCGCCCGAAGCTCGTCGCGAGCAGCTGTCTCAATGAGCTTCATTAGGCCGGCAACCTCATCCTCCGGCCGCCGCCAATTCTCCGCCGAGAATGCATATACAGTCAAATACTCAATCCCAAGTTCGCTGGCATTAAGCAAAACGCTCCGAAGCGTCCGATACCCCTCCCGATGCCCCAACAACCGAGCCAACCCCTTCTTCTTTGCCCACCGCCCATTGCCATCCATGATGATGGCCAAATGCTTCGGAAGAGAGTCGAGCGAGATGCCCAACTCGAGTGCTCGTGTTTGTAGGACGTTCAATCGCCGGGATTCAGTGTTAAAGTCTTGGAGTATTGAAGTGTTCGAGGGAAGACCGGATTTTTGATTCATTTCACAGCCTCCCGATTCATTTGCTCGCCGTAATAAGGATCGACTTCTTCTCGAACTTGCCCTAGACTTGCGAACTTTCTGCGGTAATTAATAAGCAGATTAAGTTGCCGTGTAGCTTCATCTATTTGGGCTAAGCGCGAATCCGCTTCAGCGCCATCGACAAGCTTTCTATCCTTTGCTCGTTCGATCCAGAGACGACCCTCTCTCGCCGATCCCCTAGCAATTACCAGATGCTTAATTGCATCCAAACTTGAATATCGGCCATCGGCCTCAACGATATTCGCGTTGACGCTGTCAAGTGACCGAACTATCTGTTTGCCGATGGTGTCTTTTGCAAAATAGTCCCAGCCCTTCGAGCAATTCCATGCCCAACGGGAAACCTCCTCAAACATTCTGAAGATAGGAGTTGTCTCAATCGGCTGGTGCCTGGGAGGCTCAGAGCTATCCATATCTCACTCCAACACTCTAATACTTCAATACTCTAACACTTTCTACCGACGACGCAGACTCAAACAGCCATGAGTTCCGCCTCTTTCTTCTTCCCAAGATCGTCGGCCTGTGCAACGTGCTGATCCGTCAATTTCTGAATCTTGTGCTCGTTCCCCTTAACTTCGTCTTCGGTGATCTCTTTCTTCTTTTCGGCGGCTTTAAAGTGCTCGATGGCATCGCGGCGGACGTTTCGGATTGCGATTCGGGCTGCTTCGGTTCGGGAGTGGACCTGTTTGACCATGTCTTTTCTCCGGTCCTCGGTCATCTGCGGGAAGGTGAGCCGAATGCCGGTTCCATCGTTTACGGGGTTGATTCCGAGGTCGCTCTTCATGATCGCTTTCTCGATGACCGGCGTCATGTGCTTCTCGTAGGGCTGGATCAGAAGCTGCCTTGGCTCGGGAATACTGACGTTTGCGATTTGGCTAATCGGAGTTTCGGTGCCGTAATACTCGACATGAACTCGTTCTAAAACTGCGGGAGAGGCACGCCCGGTACGATACGTCGAGAAGTCGTGCTTCATTGCTTCGACTGCAGCATTCATTCGATGCTCGGCATCGCTGATAATGTCTTGAACTGCCATTTTATTCGCCTCCTACTAAGGTGCCCGCTGAGCCGCCGGTGGCGGCATCGACGAGCTGTCCGGATTGATTGAAATCAAGCACGATGATGGGAAGCTTATGCTCACGGCACATCGTGAAAGCCGTTTGATCCATTACACCTAGACGCCTTTCGATTGCCTCGCTGTATTCCAGACTGTCGTATCGTTTGGCATCCGGGAATTTCTTCGGATCCTTGTCATAGACGCCGTCGACCTTCGTGGCCTTGATCAAAACTTCCGCATCGATCTCAAGCGCACGAAGAACGGCGGCGGTATCGGTCGTGAAATAGGGATTGCCGGTACCGGCAGCAAAGACCACCGCTCTGCCTTTTTCCAAGTGCCGAATCGCACGCCGTCGAATAAAGGACTCGGCAACCTGGGCAACATTGACGGCGCTTTGGACCCTTGTTTGAACGCCTTGATTCTCCATTGCCGATTGCAGCGCGAGGGCATTCATCAGTGTTCCAAGCATTCCCATTTGGTCGGCAACTGTCCGATCGATACCACCCTCTACTGAGAAGGTCTCACCGCGAACGAAGTTTCCGCCGCCGACAACGATTGCAACGTCAATCCCTGCTCTTTGCACTGCTCCCACTTCCTTGGCAATGTACTTAAGGATTGTAGGATCGAGTCCGCTATCGAAGGAGCCGGCAAGCGCCTCGCCGCTCAATTTGATCAGGACGCGCTTGAAAGCTCTTCGTTCGATAGTCATATCCCCTTCTACTATTAGGTTTACCGCAGACGGCCCAGGTTAAGAGCCCTGACCGACAGCCAGGTACGCAAACGACAAAAGACTCGTGCCCTTTGCCTCTTCCGCCAAGAACTGACCAACAGTCTTCGAAGGATCGATATAGTACGGCTGCTCAAGCAATACGGCTCGCTTGACAAACTCTTTGTTCACGCGGCCTTTTGCAATGTTCTCGGCGAGTTTCTCATCCTTGCCTTCGTTCATCGCCCGATTCTTCTCGATCTCGATCTCAGCATCCAGCTTCTCCTTGGAAAGATCCTCTTTCTTGAGCACATCCGGCGGAAAGGCCACGATCTGAATTGCGACCTTTCTTACGGCTTCGCTCGGAGGACCTGCGCTGATAACGGCTGAACCCTTCGTTCGATCGTGGTGTACATAGGTAGCAATTGGGCTATCGGAAGTCAACCGAATAGACTTGGTGACCTTAATGTTTTCGCGAATCTTGGCAACCGCACCCTCGACGATCTCCTTTACTTTCGCTTCATCGACAGTCACGTTGTCTCTGTAAAGTTCGGCGATCCCTTGGACCAAAGCGATAAAATCTTCGTTCCGTGCGACAAAATCCGTCTCGCACTCTACGACAATGCCGCCAACGACAGTTGCGTCTGCGTTTGCCGCAATCGCGACAACACCAGCCGCGGTAGAGCGGTCAGTCCGCTTGGCTGCAGCAGCTTTGCCTTTTTCGCGAAGGATATTTTTCGCCTTGTCAAAATCTCCGTCCGCTTCGTCGAGAGCTGCCTTGCACTCCATCATCGGGGCGTCGGTGTCTTCTCTCAGCTTTTTCACTTCCTGTGCTGAATAATTCGCCATTATCTCTTCTCCTTGTTTTATTCATTTTGGCAACCCGACTCGGTACTTGGACGCGGTGATTCGTCTCCGCAAGTGCCAAGCACCGATTGCAGGCGCGTTCTTACTCTTCTTCGGCGCCGAATGCTCGGAGCAGCTCTGCATCGAGCGGCGTCGCGGCATAGTCGAGAGCCGACTCGCCGTCGATCAGGTCCTCGCCTTCTACGATGGTTCCTTCGGTAATGGCTTCACTGAGCGGCCGAGCCTCGAGAATTACATCGCTGACCTTTTGTGTTACGAGACGGATCGCACGAATAGCGTCGTCGTTACCGGGAATGACCACGTCCGCAAGATCGGGATCGCAGTTTGTGTCGACGATTGCCACGATCGGGATTCCCAATTTCTTGGCTTCCTTTACGGCGATCGACTCCTTGTTTAGGTCGACGATGAACATGATCGTCGGCGCTGCCGCCATATTTCGGATGCCGCCGAGGAACTTCTGAAGCTCATCTCGCTCTTCTCGTCGTTTGAGAGCCTCTTTCTTCGGAAGCCGGTCGAAGTAACCCTCTTGGTCCATCCGATCTAACTCTTTCAAGCGGCCGACACGGCTCTGGATCGTCTTCCAGTTCGTCAACGTGCCACCAAGCCACCGCTCGCTGATGAAGTACTGGCCGCTGCGCTCCGCAGCTTCCTTTACCGCCGCCTGAGCCTGTTTCTTCGTACCGACGAACAGGACAGTGCCACCGTCTTCGACGACTTTCTTGACGTAGTTGAGGGCATCCTCAAACAGCTTGATCGTCTGATGCAGATCGATGATATAGATGCCGTTCCGTGCGCCATAGATGTAGCGCTTCATCTTCGGATTCCAGCGTCGTGTTTGATGTCCGAAGTGGACACCCGATTCCAGCAGCTCTTTCATACTGAGCTGTGCCATATGTAGCCTCCAGGTTGTTCCTCCGAGCCGGCTTGGTTTTTGCGCTGACAAACCTCGATCTCTCAAGGACCCGGTCGCGCAACCGATCTCGTGTGTAATGGTATGCGGGGATCAGTATACCTAGCGGGCCAAGATGCACGTGGCGGATAAAAGCACCCCGCCCTTTTTGAAGGTTCGTGCGAAAAGGGGGAAGAGGGTGAGGGTTCCGGAAACTCGCGAATTCTGCCCGCTAACGTTCGAAACTGGCTTATCCGTGGTTGTAAATCGAATAAGCATCCCAAGTAGGATCCGTTGCCATTCGAATCGACGCTAGTTGGCCGACATGGTAAAAGTCGTGTGCGACTATGAAAGCCGATGCGCTCAGGATTGCATTGTCGTCAGATGCACCGGAGGCAATTGTTAGGGCTGTTGAGCGCAGGGATTTGAATTGATCGGTCAAATTGGCCCAGGACTTGTCCTCAATGCTAAAGCTGCCCCACGAATGGGTTTCTCCCTTCGATTCCACCTCCACGGCCGTATAAACCTCGCAAAGATGCTCCACGAGTTCGCGAATGCTCATCGAAGTTGATGCCAACTTGAAATCTAAATCCTTCTCCTCGACTCCTTCAAGAACCTTCTCCAGCTGAAAAGTCGCATCCTGAAGTTGCGAATTGAGCAGTTCGTTCGCAGTCATCGTGTCGTCGTTTTACCCATAATGGCCATGGATGGATCATCCCGCTGGAAGAAACCTGAGGCGTGTCGATAATGCGCGGTGAAGAACTGACCCCCTGGCTCCTAAGGTACGGATACGAGCGCGGGGCATTTCCGATGACGATGGACGACGGCAACGTGGAGTGGTTTCAACCACGCAAACGCTGCCTCTTTCCGATCGAGGGAATCCATGTCAGTCGATCCCTCGCAAAAACAATCAGCGCCGGAAGATTTGATATTCGATTCGATACGGCTTTCGAAGATGTGATGCTAAGTTGCTTTCGGCCGGATGACAACTGGCTGAGCGAGCACTTTGTCAGAGCGTACAGTCTCGCGCACTTGGAAGGATGGGCACACTGTTCTGAGTGTTGGCTTGATGGCGAACTGGTCGGCGGCGCCTACGGCCTAGCTCTCGGTTCCTGTTTCAGCGCCGAATCGATGTTCCACCGGGTCACGGATGCATCCAAAGTAGCCTTGTGGGCGTTAATCAACAAGTGTCGAGAACACGGCTTTACAATATTCGATGCTCAAATCATGAATCCGCACCTTGATTCACTCGGAGCTTACGACGTCCCCCATCTCGCCTTCGAGATCATGCTAAGCGACGCCCTAAAACGGTCAACTCCTTGGAGCCCAAAGTCTTGAAACCTGAAGTCGAAGGCCGCGGGGGCGGATATGGCAAGTTTCAAGGCCTCAATTTAGCTGAGATCCAGGGCTTATTCGACAAATGCGTAGACGACCCCTCGATGAGGTCCATTTCTGCTGTTCTAAGAATTACAAGAGAGCAGCTAGACGCCCGTGGGCAACTCGGCATCTATCCCGTATTCAGTTGGATCGCGGGTTCGGCAAGCATTCTCGGGCTCGCGGTTAGGCTTGTCGGCCCTCCTAATTTCGCCGAGATTGCCACAAAAACCGCGCTCGGCGCCGGCACCGTCTTTCTACTGCTGCTCGCCAGTACCGTCCCGAGCCGACACTCCCGGCGCACCAACGTAGAACAAGAAAAGCTCATCCGAAAAATGGCAGTCGACGCCCTCCAAAAGCTATTGGAATCACAGCCGACCCTGAAACCGCTGACCTTCGAACAAGAAGTCACCGTCAAGATCCTTCTCAAAACTTCACCCACCGCCGAATCCCTCCGCACACTACTATAAGCGGGAGCGCGGACGCCCAGTCCGCATCAGGTACGCGGACGCCCAGTCCGCCGCGAAGCCGACACTAGCGAACAACAATTTCCAGCCTAAACACTTCGACATCCACACCAGTACTAAACAGGGCATGTGTAAATGCGCGAGGTCGAATCCCCACCGCTCCAACAAGATCTTCCTGATGATCGCCCACCCTAGCAGCCCGAACCGGATAAGGCTTGTGATAAACGCGCCCGGTGAAGATCTCCGATTGATATGCCGAATACAGCAAATACCTCTCAACCAAATAGAATTCGAGGGAACCCGCTTCCGGCGGAGGCAGAGGTTCGCCGAGAGTGCAATCAATACAACACAGACACCCATCCGACCGGCGCCGGCTCCGATACTGAATAACGTTTGAACTCTCTCGCACACTCATCTTCGCTTCATGGTAGGGAAGATGAAAGAACCGGCGCGCGAACCTGCACGCGAGCGTATTCGCCGCCTCAAGGCTGAAAAACCAAACCCCAGGGCTGCGCCCCTCCCGATGAACGTATGTCCGCACGTTCGTCTCCGGAAACGCATGAATCCCCGGAACCTCCGGAAAGCCAGAAAGGGTGATCCCCTCCATCCGGAACGAAACCAAGCCGATCCAAGCCTTTTCAATGCCGGACTCATCCGGAAAAGTATCGATACTTAATCCATCTGGCAGCAGCGCCTGGATCTCCGCCGGATCGGCAGGAAAGTGGAGAAACAAAAGCGATCGCCACCGCTGAGTCATCGCCGCCCGCCCCTCCGGCCGGCATCGAAGCATCTCATACTCGGCAAATTCAACCACCAAAAAGAGACTACACCAATGGAGCGCGGACGCCCAGTCCGCATCAGGTACGAGGACGCTCAGTCCGCCTCCGGCTTCTTGCTCTCTTCCTTTTCTCGTACTAAGAACTCCAACCGCGCAAGAGACTTCGGCGACCGTGAACTCCAAGTCCACATTGAAGGATCGGTGCACAGCTTTGCCTTGACCGGGTTCCACTCGATGTAGTGCTTTGTCCGCGCGAAGTGCTCCGAGTCCCGCTGCATTCGATCGAAGTAGTCGATTTGCCAGAACTGACCGCTCCTACCGAATAACCTGTTTACGGCAGTTGAAGATACAGTCTTGAGCCGACGCATGATCGAAAAGAGCTTTACGTCTGGGTTCGGGGTCAAGAGAACATGCACATGATTCGGCATGACAACCCAAGCGTGGAGTGTGTATTTCAACATATGGTCGTAGAGGAGCACTTCCTGAACCTTTCGAGCGGCTCTGGGATCACGGAGCAGACATTCTCCGTGACACTCATCACAATATTTTTCGGTTCGACGCGCTAGTTCCGCACCTCTTTCGGAGTCAGTTTTCCCGGCTAGTTCTGCCTTCCAAGCTTCAAGGACGGCAATTGGGATCGAGTCCTCAGTTCTCCAAGTAATGAATTGAGGTTTGTTGCCAGCCTCAAGATGGGGCAAGTAGCCCCTCGATCGCCATCCCCTCGGATCTTCCTCCATTGAAGGAATATTAAAGCAAGTTCAGCCGTCATTTGTCTAGTGGTAGGTAAGACGGCGGACTGGGCGTCCGCGAACCTTATGCGGACTGGGCGTCCGCGCTCCCTAGGGATGCCTTCCACTGCTCAAAAGTCTCCCTTGCTTGCGCTAGCTTCCAATCGCGCTTCACCTGCTTATCGCGTATCGGCTCGTCGGGATCGGGGAACAGGCCCCAGTTGATGTTCATTGGCGCGAACTCTCGTGGTGTGGGGTCCTGTAGGTGCGAAATGAGCGACCCGTAGGCGCTCGCCCTCGGCGGTTGAATCTGCTTAAGCCCGCGCGCCTTTTGCACGGCGCAAATGCCGGTGTAGATTCCCATCGCGGCGGACTCTACATACCCTTCGACGCCGGTGATCTGCCCAGCCAGAAATAATCCAGGGACCTTGCGCATCTCCAAACTGGCGTTTAGTGCCTGTGGCGAATCGATATAGGTGTTGCGGTGAATGACCCCGAACCGAACGAACTCAGCATTCTCAAGTCCGGGGACCATTCGGAATACCCGCTTCTGTTCACCCCATTTCAGCCGATTTTGGCAGGCAACCAGAGAATACAGCGTCTTGCCCGCATTCTCCGGCCTCAGTTGAAGCGCGGCATACGGCCTCCGCCCTGTCCGAGGATCGATCAACCCGACCGGTTTGAAATTCCCAAACGCCAAAGATCGATCCCCACCCTCTGCAATCGCCTCAATCGGCGTACATCCTGCAAAGTACTTGATCTTTTCAAGGGTCTCGTCCTCTGCTGACATTCCATGGGGAAGAGCTCGCTCCGCATAGACAAGTTCGCGGACAAATGCTTGATACGAGTCCTTGTCGAACGGGCAATTCAGATAATCGTCGCCGCCTTTGTCGTACCGGCTCTGAGCGAATACAACGTCCATGTCGAGCGTGCTCGCATCGACGGTCGGGCTGACCGCATCGTAGAAATACAGGTGCTCTCGCCCGGTAACTTGGGCGATCCATTCACCCAGCGGCTTGCTCGTAAGCGGACCGGTAGCGATGATCAGGATCTCTCGAGCGTCGATCAGAGCCTGTGCCATCGCAGGAGTGAATTCCCGTCTAACGACTTCAATCAGCGGGTGCGTCTCAATCGTCTCGGTGATCGCAGACGCGAAAGCGTCCCGGTCCACGCAGAGCGCCTCTCCTCCCGGAACCGAATGGCTCTCCGCCGTCGGAAGAACGATCGATCCCAGTCCGAGCATCTCAAGCTTTAGCTGTCCGGCCGGAGAGGTGGAAGATTTTGACTTGAACGAGTTCGAACAGACTAGCTCGGCAAGAAAGTGAGTCTTATGAGCCCCGGTCTCACATGTCGGTCGCATTTCGTATAACCGGACGTATTCTCCCCGTGTCGCGGCCGCCCATGCAGCCTCAACACCGGCAAAGCCTCCGCCGACTACTGTGACCATCGAAGCTATTGTGAACGACGGATTTAGGCATTTCGCCTTGTTTCAGGAACAGCTCGAATTTCCTGGGCGTCAAGTAGCACTTGAAGGCGGCGGCTTTTGCTGCCCGGGTACATATGAAGAAGCCTGTCCTCGTGCGTCTGAGCGCCGCAATTGGTGTTGCGGCAGTTGTCGTTTACGGCTGTGGAGGCGGCGGGAGTGGCGGGGGAACCGGCACAGGAACTGGTTCGAGACCTCCTGTTGCGTCGCCTCCTACTTGTAATGCATCTATGCCAAGACCGGCGCCTTTTAAGCTGCAAATGCCAGGCGGCGGCGCACCGGGCATTATCGTGCCAGAGTCTAGCATCGAACGCGCAAACGACATTGGAGTCCGAGTCCACACCAACTTTCTTATCAAAGACAGCGGTGTTCGAAGCTTCCAGTCAGGCAACCAGGGCCTTACGCCCCTTGAGGTTGCAAACGCATATGGCGTACCGATTGCGAACAACCCCGGTGCAGGTGCGATCGCGATCGTCGATGCGTACAACTATCCAACTGCGTTGGCTGACTTCAATTCGTTCTCAAATACATTCTCATTGCCGGCCGAGAGTTCTAATAACGCCCTTTCTTCTTCCAACCAGGTATTCCAAGTTGTCTATGCAAGAGGCACTCAACCTACAAGCGACGGCAGTTGGTCCCAAGAGATGGCGATCGACATCGAATGGGCTCATGCTATGGCGCCTGGCGCAAAGGTCTACCTCGTTGAGGCAGGGTCCAGTGCTATTCCGGACATAATGACCGCGGTCGCCGTCGCAAAGACGCTCCCAGGAGTTCGAGAGGTTTCAACTAGCTTTGGCGCTTCGGAAACCGGCTGCGAATATGTTCAATACGACAGCACATTCGTTCAGCCTGGGGTTGTTTTCTTCGGGGCAGCTGGAGATAGTCCAGGGCAGCGAAACTTCCCGGCACTATCGATGAATGCCGTTGCGGTGGGTGGAACGACTTTGAATGTTAGCCCAATAGGCACGTACCTATCGGAATCCGTGTGGAACAGCACCGGATGCGGGCCGAGTGTATTTGAGCCGCGTCCGATATTCCAGGATGTCTACTATTCGACGATTGGGCTTTACCGAGCCGGCTGCGACATCGCCGCAGACGCTGATCCGAACTCAGGGGTCGGAGTATATGATAGCTACCCTTACCAAGGCCAAAGCGGTTGGTTTGTCGCGGGCGGCACGAGCGTGGCGTGCCCGATTATCGCCGGAATCACAAATAGCTCCGGTGTCGCGTTCTCAAGCTCGCAAGCCTTCAATAAGTTGACCTACTCCCTTGCCGGCACCCAATACTTCCACGCCATCACCAGCGGATCATCAGGCGGCTACAACGCCGCAACCCCCTGGTGCTTCCCGACCGGCCTAGGATCGCCGAACGGGCTGCAGGCGGGACTGTAAAAACGGAAGCGTTAAGCGCTTCGCTGCGCTAGAGTTAGAGCGTCCGAGGGAGATTGAGCGCTGGCGGACTCCCTCGAACGCTTCAACGCTTAGCGCTCTAACGCTTCATACTGGATTTCGTGCACCTCGACGCCGCGCAATACGCTTGGGGAGCCCTAGCTGCATTTATCATTGGGTTCTCTAAGACTGGCGTTCCTGGCACGGGAATTTTGATGGTTCCGATCATGGCTGCAGTCTTCGGCGGCAGACTGTCCGTCGGCGCCACGATTCCCATGCTGATCTTTGCCGACTGCATCGCGGTCAGCTTCTATCGCGCTCATGCCCGGTGGGACCATCTTAAGACTCTTGCACCTTGGGTAGTCGGTGGCCTGTTGGCCGGCACGGCATTGTTGGATTATCTGGGGGGACACCACTCCAGGTTCGATTACGTCGGGCCCCTGATCGGCGCAATGGTTCTCGCCATGCTCGCCCTTAGTTTGCTCCGCGGAAGGCTGGGTGAACGGATGGTCCCTCACTCAAAAGAGGGAAGGGCAGTAACGGGCGTCGTAGCCGGATTCAGCACCATGGTCTCGAATGCGGCAGGTCCGGTCATGTCGATTTACATGACTTCGGCAGAACTCCCGAAGAACCAGTTCATGGGGACCACCGCTTGGTATTTCTTCATCTTCAACCTCTCGAAGGTTCCATTGTTGTTATGGCTGAACTGGCGGTATCCTTCCGCTCCGATTATCACTGCCCAGACTTTCGCTTTCAACATGCAGATGTTTCCCGTTATCCTTGCATCTGCTTTTTGTGGCCGGTGGCTACTCCCGCACATTCCTCAGAAGCCCTTTAATAACACCGTACTTGTACTTGCTGCGATTGCTGCCGCATATCTGTTTGTTCCGAAGTAGCGAACACATTTCCTGAGGTAAACCGGTTTTTGTGGAAGCGACTACGGACACTTCTGGCTATCTCGATTCGGCTCTCGCGGAGCAGATTTACTACTATAGAGCCAGAGCCGCCGAATACGACCAGTGGTTTCTGCGCAAGGGCCGTTACGACCGCGGCGATGAGCATACAACCCAATGGTTTCGTGAGGTAGAAGAAGTCGTTTCCGAGCTTGAGACCTTTGCGCCATATGGAGACGTATTGGAACTCGCCGGGGGTACTGGCCTTTGGACGGTTCGGTTGGCTCCCGTAGCAAACTCAATGACAGTCGTGGATGCTTCGCCCGAGATGATCGAGATCAACAGCAACCGGCTTGGGATCACTCCAGTGACCTATATCGAACACGACATTTTCTCATTTCAAACGGACCGCAAGTTCGATTTCATCTTCTTTGGGTTCTGGATTTCGCACATTCCTTCCGAGCGTTTTTCCGAATTTTGGACCCTTATAGGGAGGTTGCTGAAACCTGGTGGATGCTTCTTTTTTATCGATGGTGTTAAGGATCCTCAATCCACTGCTATCGATCACGTGCTGCCTGACGAAGAAAAGTGTGAGACGTTGGTTAGAAAGCTGAACGATGGCAGGGAATTTCGGATCTTCAAGATCTTTTACCAACCCTGTGAGCTTCAATCGAAATTGGAAGCGCTGGGCTGGAACTCAAAGATTCGGCAAACCGATCACTGCTTTCTATACGGAAGCGGAAGCGTAGCTTCGTAAACCGTCGCTCTCAAAGAGGAGATTCGGATAGACAACATGGAATACACAATGCTCGGCCGTACCGGCCTCAAAGTCAGTCGGCTCTGTCTTGGAACAATGAATTTCGGACCCCAAACGACGGAGCCCGATAGCTACGCCATCATGGACCGTGCCCTCGATCACGGCATTAATTTCTTTGACACCGCCGACGTCTATGGCTGGAAGCGGGGTGAGGGAGTAACTGAACAGATCATCGGACGATGGTTCGCGCAAGGCGGGGGACGGCGAGAAAAGGTCGTTTTGGCCACCAAGGTTTATGGCGACATGGGCGACTGGCTCAACGACAACCGCTTAAGCGCTCTTCACATCCGAAAGGCGTGCGAGGCATCGCTCAAGCGGCTCCAGACCGACTACATCGACCTCTACCAAATGCACCATGTATTTCGCGATGCGCCGTGGGAGGAGATCTGGCAGGCGTTCGACGTTCTCATCCAGCAGGGAAAAATCATCTACGCCGGCAGCAGCAACTTCGGCGGCTGGCACATTGCGAAGGCGAACGAAGCGGCGAAGGCCCGCCACTTCATGGGATTGGTCTGCGAGCAGTCGCTGTATAACCTGAACGCCCGGACTGTAGAAATGGAAGTCGTCCCCGCTTGCGAGGATTACGGCCTTGGCCTGATTCCCTGGAGCCCATTGGGAGGCGGATTGCTCGGCGGTGTCCTGTCTGGTGAACTCACTGGCCGTCGAGGAAGTGACCACATGAAAAAGTCGATCGAGGAGAATAGGTCGAAGCTGGAACCCTGGGAGGCTCTCTGCGCCGAACTCGGCGAGCGCCCCGCCGACGTCGCTCTCGCCTGGCTGGTCCATCAAAAAGTCGTCACCGCCCCCATCGTCGGCCCCCGTACCAACGAGCAGCTGGAGGAATCCCTACGAGCTCTCGAAATCAAACTCGACGCCGAGGTCCTAGCCAAACTTGATGGGATCTTCCCAGGCTTCAAACCCTCCCCCGAACACTACGCCTGGTAATAATGGACAAGCATCCCAACTGATTGACCAATAACCCTCGTAGCCGTCGTCTCGGTGGCGACGCAGCAGCCTTACGCTCGTATTCGCCGATGGTAGCCCCACCTACCATCGGCCTGTTAATCTGCAAGGTCCGAACGTCGCCACCGAGACGACGGCTACGGGGGCTTCCGATGGCGAGAAAGGAAATAGACCCTAGTTTTTTCGAATCGATATTCGCCTAATATCGCAACTTGCTAGTAACTCACTGTCTTTGACGAGACCAATTCGAATTCCGGTTATCGTCCCTCGGTATTCAGGGTTCTGAGACAGGTCGATCTCCAATCGGTGCACCTTTCCGTCTGTCACGGCGGTGATTCTTTGACTCTTGGACTCAGTAAAAGCAGGATCGTCGGCACGTTTCCAATAGAGGATCGGCTGTGACTTCAATCCGGAGAAGGCGGCTTCAGTAACCAACTTGGTGGTATCGGCCGCAAGCCAGAGTCCGTCAGGCCCGACAAGTTGGGCGGTCGGCGCCGTAAGTGAAACCCGAAGCCCTCGATGAATCGGCCAGCCTTGGTCGACGGCGCCGTGGTAGATCCAGTGCTGCCGATCCCGAGCAAAATTGTAATCAGGCGGACTGGGCCGCTTCGCGTGCCGGTACACGTAACTACGAATCTCATCCAACTTCCCGAGAATCAGCGTGTATTTGTAGTCGTAGACGATGTTCCAGTCGATAACTTCGTTGAAAACAGGCGCGATGTATCCCGTCGCACTGTCATGCGGCCCATCGGCGCCGGCCTGGCCGAAGAAGCCGCCGATGAACGAATAGACGCCCGGATGCCAAACCCCGAGGCCGAAGCCGCTGTCGTCAAGCAACGCCGCCCAGTTCTCGGTTGCTTGCCAACCAGTCCACATGAACACCGACGGCCGCTGGCTCAGTACGTCGTTGGTAAATGGCTTGTCACCGGTATAAGTCATGAGGCGGTACCAAGGCCCATTCGTGTAGACGGCGGGAAGTTCCTGGCCGCGCCCCTCGAATTGCGTATGATCCGACCTCGCGTTAACCAGCCGCGAACGCACCTGAACCGCCTGACCGTCCAGCCTTAGCCAACACTCAAATGTGCACTCTCCAGGAACATTGTTCAGTGGCCATTGCATCGGGGTGCACTTGACGTAGATCGATTTGCCGTCGTTGCGGTAAGCGAGCACCTTGGAGCGATTGCCGAACGCGTCTCCGCTTTGAATCGGATTCCAGCCAAGTCCCTCCCAAGCCTTTGCCGGTTTGTTCCCACTTGGCGCAAACGGAACCGGCCCCGAGTAGTGCGACATTTGAATCTGCCTACCCCAGTCCGCACTGTTCACAACGTTGACGTCCGAACCTGACTTCGAAAGGTAAGTGATCGCCCCACCCAAGTTCAGGTTCACCCCAACCCGAATCGTGCCGTTATCAAGAAACCCGAGGTGGTCACCCTGAAATTTGGTGGATTGGGCTAAGCACAGCGCTGCCAAGTAAAGGATGACCATGGTCCGTAGGCTACCGGCTTTGCTACTAAAAGTATCTGGCCATCCCGTCGCTACCGCCGCGCGATGCCTTCCCACCTTCAGCCTTACTTACTTAACCGCAACCCCAACTCCGCCCATTGCTGGGCGTCGATGGTGCTGGGGGCGTCCATCATCGGGTCGTAGCCGGCGCCCGTCTTCGGGAACGCGATGACTTCTCGGATATTCTCCGTATCGCTCAGCGCCATCACGAGGCGATCAATCCCAGGTGCGATACCCCCGTGGGGTGGCGCCCCAAAGGAGAACGCCTCCAGCATATGCCCGAATCTGTCTTGCTGTGTCTTCTCGTCGATGCCGAGCAAGGTAAAGATCCGCGACTGGATCTCGCTGCGGTGAATTCTTATCGAGCCGCTCGCACACTCCATACCGTTAACCACGATGTCGTAGCAATCCGCCCGAATCCTGCCCGGGTCGGTGTCCAAATAGATCAAGTCCTCTTCCTTAGGGGAAGTGAACGGGTGATGCGACGGGCTCCAGGTCCCCGATTCGGCGTCCCATTCGACAAGCGGGAAGTCGATCACCCAGCAATACTTAAGGGTTCGCGGATTACGCAGGCCGCACCGGTTTCCGATCTCCAACCGCAAGCGATAGAGCACGTTATTGGTCGTCGCGTAGTTATCTGCAATCATGCACAGAAGGTCGCCCTCTTCCGCTTCCGACACGCAAAGGATCGCCTCGAGTTCTTCGTTCGAGAAAAACTTGGCAATGCCGCTGCGGACTGTTAGCCCAGCCGAACTAACAAATCCCTCTTGAGGAATGGCCGAGTCCGGACGTTCCACCGCAAGGGAGGCCATTCCTTTGGCGCCAAATTCCTTGCAGAACTCCTCAAGCACTCCGACCTCTTTCCGCGAGTGCTTCGCCCCACCCGGATACCGCACGCCACGGATAACTCCGCCATTCTCGATCGTGGTTTTAAACACGCCGAATTCCGTTTTCGCCACCGCCGGCGTCAGATCGAACAACCGCAATCCGAACCGGAGGTCAGGCTTGTCGCAGCCGTACAAGTACATGGCCTCGTCATAAGTGATTCGCTCGAACGGCTCGACTTTGTCCTTCTCCAACTCGAATTCGTCGATCAGCCCGTTGACGACTTCGATCATCAACGCTTCTGCGAGGCGGAGGATATCCTCCTGGGTGACGAACGACATCTCAAGGTCGAGCTGTGTAAATTCGGGCTGCCGGTCGGCGCGCGAACTCTCATCTCGGAAGCACTTCGCAATCTGGTAGTACCGGTCGATACCGGCGACCATCAGGAGTTGCTTGTACTGCTGAGGGCTTTGCGGCAAGGCGTACCACTTGCCGGGCTCAAGGCGGTAAGGAACCAAATAGTCTCTCGCCCCCTCCGGCGTCGACTTCGTAATGATCGGAGTTTCGATCTCCAAGAACTTTTCTCGATCCAGAAAAGCCCGAATCCGGCGAAGTGCCGCAGCGCGGATCGACATCCTGCGGTACATCACCGGCCTCCGAAGGTCGAGGTACCGATACTTGATCCTAAGCTCTTCGTTGACCGAGTCCATA
>Ga0206860_10090_pt2 | contig 23200 bp, 18 predicted proteins | sample Alteio_BWOrgCont_44_FD_152624 | JGI IMG/M metagenome (GOLD analysis project Ga0206860, IMG submission 152624) | Enriched cells from forest soil in Barre Woods Harvard Forest LTER site, Petersham, Massachusetts, United States -... | ecosystem: Environmental > Terrestrial > Soil > Temperate forest >...
GTGGTCGGGCGGACGCCAATTCGGCTATGCCGGAGCTCAGATCGCGTTTGCGTTTTACATTGTCGCCTTCGAAGGTTTCAGCGCGCCAGTCGAACTGGCGCCCGCGCGCGACCGTCTCGTGGGCATTCTTGTGGCTCTCACGGTGATATGGATCGTGTTCGATCAACTTTGGCCTGTGCGAACCGTAGTGGCAATGCGGCGCGCGCTCGTCTCGATCCTGCGCGGTGAAGCGCGCTTGCTGAGCATCTTTGAAAGCACCGACCCATACCGCGCGCAGCTTCAACAGATCGACGCATTGCGCGATCAGATCGGCAAAACGATCGCGGGGCTGAGGACTATGAACGACACGATCGTTTACGAGTTCGGGGTCAATCGCGAAGAGCATACCCGCCTGGGTGCGGCGATTCTGCGGACCGCGCTCACGGCTGTCCCGTTTTTCTGGAACCAGCTGGCTGTGCTTCAGAACGAGCGGGATCGGGATTTTATCGGGGAACCGGGCCTGGTAGAAATGCGGCGCAAACTCGCGGTGAATATAGGCGCGATGGCGGAAGCGGTCTCTAACGGCGGCGAGTTCACGCCCGTCCCGGTTTCGCGTTTCGCCGACCCAGTCCTGTTGGCAAGTCCGCGTTACGGAGAGTATGCGCGCAATACAGTGATGGCGCATGGGGAGCTCGAGACCGGGGTGGCGTCCCTGCTGGCGCTGAGCGGGTCGCAGTCGCCAGGACGGTAAGCGGCCGAGGCGTTACCGGGATCCGGGATTTACGCGGCGCTGTCGCGCCGATCGGAGAGTGTGGCCCTGAATTCGGGCCTGCTGCCGACGTGCAATTCTCCCCGCGGTTACTGGTCAGCCCCTGCACCAGGCGTACGCCCCGGAGCAGTGTCTCTACCAACGGGCGATCGTCAGGGTGCGCCATTCTTACAGCCAAATCCGGGTCCATGTAAAACTCGTCGGGGGAGTAACCGGTAATCGCCCGGACGACGGGGTTGACATAAGTGAAAACCGGGCGGATACAGTTCGTAACTGTAGACAACATCCGGGCATTCTCCATCAGTCGCCGGTAACACTGCTCGGCGTTGCGCAACCGTTGAATCAACGATGCCCGCTCGATAGCGCGGCGGCGGGGGGAGGCGATGCCGTCGTGCCGTAGCCTTCGGTTTCGAGAGTGTTGCAACGGGCCTCAAGCTGGGCGTCGTCGTCATCCACAATGAGCAATTTCGCGATAAGTGCCTGGGGCATATTCCTGTTCCTGGGCGCCAGCGTCAGGCCTGACTGGACATTGTCGCCAATTCCGAGAGGGCAGTGCGGAGTTGTTGCAATTTGGGCGGTTTATTGAGTACGCGGTCAACATTTGCGGGCATGTCCTCCTCGTCCGCCATTCGCTGGCCCCACCCGGTCAGCAGAATCACCGGGGTGGTCTTCCATGCCAGTTTCACGGCACTTGCGACCTTGCGCCCGTCGATGTAAGGCATCCCAAGATCCGTAATCACGACGGAGAAATTTTCGTTGCGCTCCGCGGTCGCGCGCACAATTTCGACGCCTTCGCGTCCCCCGCTCGCCGTGGTAACCAGATGGCCTTCGGCTTCCAGCGTATCGCCGAGAGACTTGATGACCAGTGGGTCGTCGTCAACAAGCAGAATGCGCAGGCGAGACGGGTGCACCCGGGCCGACGGGGTTTCCGGCAGACCGCCGGCCGCGCCGGGCACAGCCACGGGAAAGCTCATACGCATAGTGGTGCCCTTCCCGATGGCGCTGTCGATTTCAATCTCCGCGTTATGGCGCTGCGCCACTCCATAAACCATCGCCAGGCCGAGGCCGGTGCCCCGCTCCCCCTTCGTCGTAAAGAAGGGCTCCAGGCAGCGGCGGCGGGTCTCTTCATCCATGCCAAGGCCGGTATCCTCAACCTGAAGTTGAACGCGCGCAGCGTCTACGCGCGCGGTTCTCAGCGTCAGCGTCCCACCCTGGGGCATGGCATCCACGGCATTGAAAACGAGATTGGTCATTGCCTCTCGTATCTCACTTTCGATTCCGGCGACTATAGGCGCGTTCGGCGCCAGATCGGTGCTTATCCGGATCACAATGCCCTGACGTTGCGCCATATCGTTCCAGCGGGCGCGTGTCAGTTCCAGAACCTGACGGACCAGGCGGTTGATGTCCACCGGCACGAGCACCAACTCCGATTCGGGCTTGCGATAAAACTCTCTCATCCTCGCGACGGTGTGCGACACATCTCCGATGGCGCGCTGAGTGGTCTCCAGATATTCGCGGGCGCGAGCGGAGAGGGGCTCCCTATCGAGCAGGAACTCGGTGTAGAGAGCCACTGGCGACAGCGCGTTGTTGATGTCATGGGCGATACCGCTGGCCATCTGGCCCAGCGCGCGCAATCGCTCATGTTCCATCACAGCCTGCTGGGTCCGGCGCAGATCGTCATAAGCCTGTTGCAGAGCGGTGTGGATTTGAGCCTGACGCGCCGCGAGCGCCACGTGCTCGCTCAACTGCCGGAGAAATTCGCAGTCGCCGCTGCTGAAGTCGTCCGGCTGAAGGCGCGCCACCACGAGAACCCCAAAGACGCTGCTTTCCGAAAGCAATGGCGCGGCCACCATGGAGCGCAATCCACTCTTCGCCAGGCGGCTGGGGAAGGGGAAATCGATCTGAACGACATCGGGCTCATAAACCAGGTAGCCGCGGACGCACTTCGAGAGGCCATTCTGATCGGTGGCGATTTTAGCCTGCTCGGTCATGGCGAGTTCCATGGCTAATGCCTGGCTCTTGACTCCAACACAAGTAACCGTTAGGGCCGCGGAGACCGGTTCGTATAGACAGATACAGCTGAAATCGACTGGCATGCTGTCTTCGAGCGTGCGTATAACGATCTGGAAGACACTGCGCAAATCCTGCCGCTCTCCAATGAGGCGCGTAATCTGGTCCAGCAGATTCAGGCGTCCCAACTGGGTCTGAAGTTTCTCCTCGATTTTCTTCCGCTGCGAGACCTCCGATTGCAGCAGTTCGACAGTCTGCGCCAGATCCTGCGTCCTGCTTTGAACTCGCTTGTCCAGTTCTTCATTGGCACTACGAAGCAGGCTGCGCGCGCGCTGCTGATCCCGGGATATCTTGCTGATCAGCAGCGAGACTCCCACCAGCAGAATGAGGCGGCTCGGATCGACACGCGACAGCCGAAAACCTTGCGTCGCGGCGGCCGGAAGACCTACCATCGTGAGCAGACAGGACATCGCTCCAGGCCCGTAGCCGCCATACCAGGCCGCCGCGAAGACGGCGATCAGGTAGAAGAAGGCGTACGGAAAATCAATGCCCTTCGGCACCACGAGCGAGATAGCCGCCTGGGTGATCAATGCCGCGAGGATTCCGCCGAACGGCAGGCCGTAGCGGATGAGCCGGGACTGGGGCGGTTTCCACATCCTTCAGAATTCCACCCGGGCGCCAAGCTGAATCTCACGCGCCGGAGCCGCGGTCGTAATCGTACCGAACGCGGGCGAATCGATGGAGTTTTGCGGCAGCCCGAAATTCGTATGATTCAGGCCGTTGAAGAATTCCGCCCGGAACTGTAAACGGCGGGCTTCCGCGTGCCCCCATGGAACCGACCTGGACAGACCGAAGTCCAGATTCGTTGTACCCGGCCCGCGCAGGATATTCCGCCCCGCCGAGCCATATGCCGGGCTGGACGGTATTACAAACGCGGCCGTATTGAACCACTCGTCGATCGATTGCCCGGACGGAAGCGCGCCGCTTGCGATGCGATTCGGCCGGCAGTTATCGCCCTCCGCGTTGATGTCCGCGCAAGCCATCAGAACGCTGAACGGAGGTCCGGTCTCCGCGGTGAAGATTCCGCTGAGTTGCCATCCGCCGAGAAGGCCGTTGACGATGGGGGCACTCGACCAGCGCCGGCCGCGCCCAAACGGGATCTCCCACACGGCGTTCGCCACGAATACCTGGGCGCGGTCGAAGCTGGACAGTCCGCGATCCAGACTCGCATTGAGAGGATCCTGCGGATACTGGCCGCTGGCGATCGCGCTGTCCGTGCCGTTGCTCTGATCGTCGATGGACTTCGACCAGGTATAGGAGGCGAGAAAGTACAGGCCGCGCGAAAATCGCCTCTGGAACTTCGTCTGTAAGCCGTGATAAATCGAGTGAGCGCTGTTGGAGAGTTCCCTGATCTCACCGAGTGCCGGTCCGTAAGGCTGCCGGGTTGTCGGGCTTGTGGCGCCGGGCAGAGCCGCATTGATGTCGGAGGCGGTGAGCAGGCGATTGCCGCTGGTGCCCACGTAAGCGAGCTCAATCATGGAAGAATTGTTCAACGCGCGCTGGATGGCCAGACTCCAGGTCTGCGAATATGGATTGCCGTCGTTGGGAACGATATAGCGTTGATTGCCCGTCGGCGCGGTCGCCGCGGGCATCACCAGACCGGGCAGGCCGCCGCTGAGCGTATAAGTGGGCGCGCTGAACGGAAAGAGCGTAATGTTGTTCACGTAATAAAACGGCACGTTGAATTGGTTGCTGTTAAGGATTCCGGCGCCACCGTACGGGTCAACGAAGCCGATCCCATACCCTGCGCGGACGACCGTCCGGGAATCGCTTCCGAGCGCCCAGGCCAGACCGATGCGGGGGGCAATATCCTTATAGTCGGTCTGTACCAACTGCTGGCTTGTGTTCTGACCGGCAATTAACATGGTTCCCGTGGCGGGGTCGAAATTCGAAAGCCGGTTATGCATCTCCCGCGGATAGGGCATGATGTCATACCGCGCCCCGAGATTGACGGTCAACCGCGGCGTCACCTTGATATCGTCCTGTACAAAGAAGCCTTCACGGTGCGAGATAAGCCCGACCAGGCCTGGCGGAAACTCATCGCGCAGAACCTGGTATGGCGCGCCGGCGAGGAAACTCGCGTAAGCATTGCCGCCCGGCGCGCCGGCGGCGAAGGCCCCCAGGCTGCTCGTGCTCAGGTTCAGGAACGTATAAAGACCGCGCCCGTAAACCAGATATCCGCTGCTGCCTATCCCATACTGATACTCGAATCCGAAGCGCACCACGTGTCGCCCCTTCACCCATGTGAGTTTTTCGCTGAAATTCCAGTCAGTGGTTGCGAGCTGCAGCGGAGTGAGGACGCCGTCGCCAACGGCGAACAGTCCCGAGACATCCAGACTGGAAAGCCCGGAGGTTTGCGGGCTGGTGTTCACTCCCGGAATGCCGAGTTGCGCGGAAAGGTTCTGTCCATAATCCTGCTGCGTAAGCGCGGTAGACTGGCGGTTCAGGCCGATCCGGACCTCATTGATCAATGTCGGCCGGAATTGATAAACGTGCCCGATACCAACGTTCTGGTAGCGCGCCAGTGTTGTTCCCGCACCTTCGAGCGTGCCGCCCAGGGGCAAGCCGAACAGCGAGGGCACGACCGCATCCGTATTCTGAAACGAGTAGCGAACAAACACGGTATTCTGCGAGGAAAACTGATGGTCCACGCGAATGTCGAATGAATGAACGGCGGAGGTACTGGCGCGCGTCACAGCGTAATTATTGAACGGCAGCGGCTGGCCGTTTGCACCGAACTGGTTCGGTTCGGGTAGAAGAGCAGTGATTTTCGCGGCCGCTGAATCTATAAGGCTGGGCGGGATTGCGTTATTGGCGAAAGGTGTTCGCGCCAGTGAGGCGCCGAAGGGATCGTAAATCGGGACCAGCGCCCCGGAGGCGGTCAGCAAGTCGGAGAAATCGCCCGTACGCTGCGCGCTCAAAGGTACGCTCGTCACCATGGGGGAGGAACTGTGCGTTATGGCCCCTTGGTAATCGGCAAAGAGAAAAGTCCTGTTCCGCCGGATCGGACCACCGATGGATCCGCCGAACTGATTGTATTGAAGCGGGTTCCTGGCCTGACCGGTGGCATTGGAAAAAAAGTTGGAGGCGTCCATCGCGTCGTTGCGAAAAAACTCGAACAGCGATCCGTGCCAGTTGTTCGTGCCGGATTTCGATTGCAGGTTGATCACGCCGCCGGCGACGTCTCCGAACTCGGCCGAATAGGCGCCAGCCTCTACGGAGAATTCCTGAATAGCTTCCAGAGGGATATTAAAGTCATTGCCCCGGCCCTGGGCGGAGGAAGTAACCGATATTCCGTCTGCCAGGAACAAATTGCCCTTTGTCCGCTGGCCGTTGACATTCACCGGATTCGGCGAGCCGGTTTCGCCTGGCGCCCCTGGGTTGACTCCCGCACTCAAGTCGATCAGTTGCTGCCATGTGCGGCCGTTCAAAGGAATATCGGCGACTTGCTTGCTGCCGATGACTTGCGAAATCTCCGCGCTTTCCGATGAAAGCAGTTGTGCCGGCGCCGCTTCAACCTGGATGGACTCGGCTTGAGTACCCAGGCTGAGCAGGAAGTCAACACGAACGATCTGGTTGACCTGAAGGATGACCGGTCCAAACACTTCAGTTTTAAAGCCTGTTTTGGCCGCGCTCAGGAAATAGGCGCCAGGAATCAGGTTAGGCGTAAAGTAGACTCCATCGCCGTCGGATTCCGCCGTCGCCACCATCCCGTTATCCTTTGAACGGATTGAGATCTTCGTTCGCGGCGCAATCGCATTTGACGCGTCGCGAACCTCGCCGCGAAAGGCACCGCCCGAAATCTGGGGAAGTGCGGCGCTCGCCCAAAGAAGGCCGGCAATCAGACATTTGCTTAGAGTGGACATAAGATCGACTTCAATCGAATCCTTCAGACGGAACTTCTATCGAGCCGCTCTCCTATGCGGCACGCAAATGCGAGGCACACCGACGGCGGTCTGAATTTTTCAACAAAATCATAAATAACTCGGTGACCATCGGCCCGCGGGGGATGGCTTCCGTTGGGTTGAGGAAGGCGCCCGAAGCGTCGATAGAAGTACTCGACGTATACCGACTGCCTGCGAGGATACGCGATCGAAGTAAGAGCGCTTTCCGGCGCATCAGCGGCTCGTCTTCGAACCATGCTCTGATCCGCGACGGGGACGGCCGCAATACACCGCTTTTCGTTTCTTCAAGGTGCCCTGATGCCTGGCTCATCGCCCTTTATTTAATGCTTAGTCGGCAACCTGGCTCAAGGTTATCTTTGGTGGTAAACCGGAGGAGCGTAGTTGACGATGACGATGAGGCTACCCTCGTCGGATATACAACGCGCCCAGGTCCGAGCAGCTACTGGATGGATTCGAAAAACTCCAGAGAACGGCCGTCGCTGTCCACGTGTATTGCCTGGCAAGTTCAAGCCCTCTGGCGGCGATCAGTGTCCGTCTAACTACTTTCCGGCGCAAAATTGACGTTCTGGTTTTTGTGGTGTTCCGCGGTGCGAAAAAGCCGCAGCTGGATTTCGGGATTTTCCGCTGTTGTGTTACGGAGTGAAGGTTCGTTTTCGGATTTTGTCTGGCCATTTTGAGTCTGCCGAGCCTTACTTTGCCAGACAAAGCCCCATGTTGATGGACGATCAGAATAATAGCCGCGCCCATCCCCGTGCCCATCAGTATGCGCCGCACGGCATCGTTCGGCAGATACTCGTGGAGCGGCGAGCCGGGGTGCCACAACAACGTAGCGAGGGCGCACGCAAAGAAAAGGTAGAAGCCAGCTTCTCCCGCTTCCATCAGATATTCGGGCCAATGGAGATGCAGGCTATCAGTCGCGCCGAGCGCACTATCGGGCTCCGGTTGAGCGCGTGGTTCGCACGAATCAGGACTGCGCAGCGCGGTGTACCATCCTTTGCGGCACACTCATGAACAGAGCTTTCAACCCTTCTGTCATGGTCGGGTGCGCAAACATGGCATCCCGCAGAATCGTATAGGGCAGCCCTGCCAGCATTGCGAGTTGAACGGTACTCATGAGTTCCCCCGCCTCATGCCCAAAGGCCGTAAATCCGAGAATGCGGTCGCTCTGTGTATCGATCAGCGTCTTCATGAATCCACGGCGTTCCGAGAGCGTCCAGGCGCGCCAGGCGGAATCGAACGGCACGGACGCGACCCGGTAAGCAATACCCTTTTCCCGCGCCTGTGACTCAGTGAGCCCGACATGCGCCAGTTCCGGATCGATGAACACGCAGGACGGAACCAGACGTTGCGCCGTGCTGCGTCTGCCCCCGTTCAGGTTCTCGAGAACGATGGTCGCGTCGTCTTCGGATACGTGCGTGAAATAGGGGCTCCCGGCGCATTCCCCCATCGCCCAGACGCTCTCGGCGGTGGTCTCGAGACGATCGTTTACTCGAATGTGTTGCTTCTCCGTAACTTCGATACCGCCCTTGTCTAGCCCCACGCCCGCCGTGTTGGGCGTACGTCCGATCGACACGAGAATGTCGGTTCCGTCGAGAGTCAGCGTGCGGGGCCCTCTCTGAACCTCGAGATTCACGTGTACGCCGGAACGTCCATCGATACGGAGCACTTGCGCCCCTGTCAGCACCTCAATGCCTTCGTCGCGGAACAGACCCAGAACCGCCTCCGACACGTCGGGATCTTCATTGGAAGCGAGCCGGGGATCGCGCGTAATCAGAGTTACGCGGCTTCCCAGTCTGCGCAGCGCCTGTCCCAACTCCAGGCCGACATAGCCGCCGCCGAGGACAATCAAATGTTCGGGAAGCCGCTGCAAGTCCAGAGTCTCGATATGAGTCATCGGCTCTGCTCGCTTGAGCCCGGGTGTATCAGGCATGGTTGCGTGAGTTCCCACGTCAACGAACACGCGGTCCGCGGTCAGTGTACGCTCGCCTCCATCGCGCAGGGTGACATGAATGGTGCGCGGAGCCACGAATATGCCGTTGCCCCAGATCAATTCCGCTCCGGACGCCTGATATTTATCCAGATGAACCTTGACGATTCCTTCCACCATTCCCCGCTTACGTTCGTATACCCGGGCCATGTCGATTGCGATTGGCCCGGTTCTGATTCCGAACTCCGCATGCCGTGCCACGAGCGAAGCGACCTTTGCCGAATGGATGACGTTCTTGCTGGGGAGGCACGCCACGTTGGGGCAAGACCCGCCGACATACTTCCGGTCGATGACGGCGGTTCGCCTCCCTTCTTTGCCCATAGTCCACGCCATCACTTTGGCGGCAGTGCCGCCGCCAAGCACTATGGCGTCGTATTTGTCCGGTGCGCTCATACTGATTAATCTCCTTGCAGGGGCAGCTGCGAACTGTTACCGCTGATAACCTCGCAGGCGGATGGGGGCCTCGATCTGAAACGCGAGGAGAGTGTCCGCGGGCACATTGATATGGCGTCCTCTGGTGAGCACCGTGCGTGCGGCGTCTGCGTCCGCGCCGATCCATTTGGCGGCGCCACGGTCAACGCCAATGCCGCCCGCACCTGGCTTTTGGTTGTCGGTTTCCACCGGATACCGGACATCCCTCACGACAACCGCATCGATATCGAGCGTCAGCAACGTCATCCCCACACCTCCGGGGCCAAGGTACGAGACAGAACGCACAACCAGTTCGATGGGAGACTCCTTCGGAATCAGCACAGCGCCCTTATCGTCAACAATGTCCGCCGCGGCGCTGGCAAAGTAGACCGTGCCCCGGTAGGCCCTGGCCGTTTTCACTGCATCCTTGGTTCGGACAAGGACCGGAGTTCCTGGAGGCACCACGCCGGGTTCGGAGTTTGCGGTGTGGACGGGGCTGACTTCGATTACCGAGGCGCTATCCGCTGCCAGACAACTGCCCAGCGCCAGGATCGTCAATGTTGCCAGATCGAGAATCAAACGTTTCATAAAACTCTCCTTTAAAAGTCGATTTACGTGGCGATGAAGCGGCTCACGAGAGCCGCTGTGTCCCCAGGGTTTTCCTCCGGGAAGAAGTGCCCGCCCTTCACTGCTCGTCCCTCCACTCGCGGAGCCCATTGCCGCCATATACCCAATGGACCGCCGTCGTCCGAATAGAATGTGTCGAGCGGACCGCCCTCGGCCCATAGGTGCAGCATGGGGCATTCGATTCGCCGCAAAGCTTCCTTGTCGGCGCGATCGTGTTCTACGTCGATCGTCGCCGCGGCTCGATATTCCTCACAGATTCCGTGAACTCGCGCCGGATCGCGAAAGGTCAAAAGGTATTCTTTAAGGATCTCGGCGCCGAACGAACCTTGTCCGAAGGGGTTATGAAAGACAGCTTCGGGAGCGCCGAGCAGGTAGCTCTCCGGCAGCGGTTGCTTCTGCGACAGCAAAATCCACGGCCAATAGGTTTGGGCGAATCGTGCATCCGATCGGCTCCAGGCTTCGAGAATCGGAATGACATCGAACACAGCCAGGCGCTCCACGTTTCCTGGATGATCCAGTGCCATGCGGAACGCCACGCGGCCTCCGCGGTCATGGCCGATCAGAGTGAAGGTTGAAAAGCCAAGTTTGACCATCACTTCAACCAGTTCTTTGGCCATGGCGCGTTTGGAATAAGCGAAGTGGTCGTCGCCCGAAGCGGGTATTCCGCTGTGGCCGTAGGCGCGCAGGTCGACGCAGACCACGCTGTGGTCAGCAGCCAGCTTCGGCGCCAGAAAACGCCACATCAGGCTGGTTCGCGGGAAACCGTGAACCAGCAGAATCGCCGGACCTTCTCCATAACGGCGGCAAAAGATTTTGTTGCCGGAGACTTCGATTTCGATCATCCGGAATGGATGGTCACTTTGCAGTCCGGCGGCCCGGCCCACTGCTGCCGCGGCCGTCATGCCAGTAAGCGCGGCTCCAAAAAGGTCACGACGTTTCATCAATATCTCCTCAGAACGGTTCGAGCTTCGCTATTCCAAATACCGCGCGGGGCGTTTGCCCATAAATCACCACCGCGTCATACCTGCCGAGGTCCGCGGCCATCGGCAAATCGCAATCCTGATTGCCTTGATTGCTCTTCAACGGCCCGCAATCGATTCCCTCAGACTGCCCGTCAGCGGCCTCCTGTGCCGTTTTCGGATTGTCGCCTCGGGCAAGAAGGACGTGAATATCCGAACCGTTCGGAGGAGTGAAATCGCTTAAGCGAAGATATTTGCCTCCGTCGGGCTTCCTGCAGACAGTCGCCCGGCCGCTGGTTTGTTGGGCATTGGCTTCGAATCGCGCCGTAAGGATTGGCTGAGCCGTACTGCTCTCATCAAAGGGTGCGGCCTCATTGACCTTCTGATTGACCCAGAGCTTCTCCGGCCGGAACGTCCACCAAAGTGCGATGAGAACCAGAAGTGTAACAGCGGCCAGCATCCACTCGCGCCGCAGGAGCGATGTTTTCGCGTTATTGGTCATAATTCAGGCGCTACAACGCAATCAAAACTTCTCGAGCGGGGCCGCGCCGAAGTTCGCGTTGAACCGCACGCAATAGATCGAAACGGTTTGAAACCTGTGCAGATCGGTCCCTTTGGGAATGTCGTAGTTCTGGTCGCCCTCATTGCCTTTCAGGCCACCGAGTTCGATCCTTTCGGTGCTGTTCTTCAGGAAGTTCGCGTCGTCGTCCGCGTCCTTCGCCGCGATCAACACGACATGCACGTCCGGCCCGTTCGAGGTCTTGAAGTTTGTCAGCCGAAGCATCTGTCGCCCGTCGGTTTCCTGATAGACCGTGGCACGGCCGGATGTGGGGTGTACTTTTCCGTGGAAAGTGCCGGTAAACAAAGTTTTTGCCTTCTCCTGCGCGCTCGCGTACGTGAAGCCCATCAGAGAGAAAAGCAGCGCGAGCACAACTCGAGCGTGATTTTTTCGAGGCATTTCGTCGTTCTCCTTTTGTTGAGTAGCTTGTGTTCTAAATCCCTTTGATTTCGCCGCCATCCATTCGAACAGAAGCGCCTGTCAGCCATCGCGCTTCCTGAGAGACCAGGTAGGCCATCAGGCCCGCGATCTCCTCCGGCTGGCCATAGCGGGCGATACCGGCCTTTTCGGGGAACTGCTTCATGGCTTCAGCCACGCTCATGCCGTGCTCCGGCGCCCAGTGCTCCATAAACGACCGGCGGCGGCCCGTCATGACTGCGCCGGGCACCACACTGTTGACCTGGACTCCATCTTTAATGCCTTGCTCGGCGAAGGCCTTTGCCAGAGCGATGATGGCGGCATTGATCGTCGCTACAGCCGCGAAGGCCGGCTTCGGATCGAGAGCAGCGCTCCCGGAGATCAGCACGACCGCACCACGGGAAGCCTTCAGAGCGTCCCAGGCACGCACTGTCAGGCGGCGCGCACCGTGCAGTTTCAGGGCGGTGCCGTCCTCCCATTGCGCATCCGTCATCTCGAACAAATCGATCTGCGGCACAGCCCCGGCGATATTTATCAACGCGTCGATTCTGCCAAAGCGATCGAGCGTGCCCTGGATCAGGACGTCAGCCGACCGGGGTTCGCGCAAATCGAGCGCGCAAGTGAATGATTCGGCGCCCGCTGATTCTACGGCGGCTGCCGTTTTCGTGAGTTCGTCCGCCTGCCTCGCTGCCAAAGCGACAGCTTCGAAATCGCGCGCCAGACGGATCGCGGTGGCGCGGCCGATCCCCTGGCTCGCTCCCGTCACGATCGCTACGGATTGTCTTTGCATGGTTCCTCTCTCCTCAGCCGACAAGCGTCGCCTGTGCAGCTTCCAAAATCACGCGAACGACTACGTCCGGCTGCGAATGCATCGGGCTGTGGTCTACCTTGTGGGTTCGAATCTTCGCGCCCATACGTTCCGCCATATACCGCTGAGTTCCCGGCGCGATCATGCGGTCCTCCTCCGCCAGGAGATACCAGGACGGCTTGGCTTTCCAGGTTGGCACAGGCGACCTTTCCTGAATGCATTTCAGTGAAATCGGCCGCTGCACGGCTTCCAGAATCGCGTTCTGGTCCGGCGAAGCTTCATGGGCGACAGCGGAGGCGAAGCCGCCTTCCGGCATCCAGATCAACCCGTGCGCATCCGGCTGGAGTTGTGGCGCCTGTCGATGAGCCTTGGCGCGATAGAACACATCTCCAACCGTTTCGGCCTCAGTGGGCGCGAGCGCCGCAATGTAGACCAGCGATTTGATACGGTCATCCTCCGGACCCGCGATCACCGCGCCTGCATAGGCGTGCCCCACCAGGATCACAGACCCGTGCGTTCGCTCCAGGAGAAGTTCGAGGGCCGCGATGTCTTGCGTCAAGGATGTGAGAGGGATCTGCGCACACGCGACCCTCAGGCCCACATTTCGCAACGGGAGAATCACTTTGTCCCAGCAGGAGCCGTCAGCCCACGCGCCATGGACCAGCACGATTGTGGATTCCGCGGCAAAGGCGCTCATTGTGATGTCTCATTCGCGGCGAGGAACTCTTTCATGGCGGCGGCGATTTCGGTAACGTGTGTCTCCAACGCGAAATGTCCGGTATCCAGCAACGTGACTGTTGCGGCCGGCATGTCGCGCCGGAAGGCCTCAGCCCCCGCGGAAAGGAAAAATGGATCGTTTTTTCCCCAAATCGCAAGGAATGGCGGCTGAGCCTTTCGGAAATAGTCCTGGAACGCGGGATAGAGCTTCACGTTCGAGGCGTAATCGCGAAACAGATCGAGCTGTATGTCTTTGTTGCCCGGACGTTCGAGAAGAGCCGCGTCGAGCGTGTATGATTCCGGCGGAACGCTATCCGGCTGGCTTACCCCGTGCGTGTACTGCCATCGCGTTCCCTCGAAGTTGAGGATGTTCTGACGCAGCACCTCCCGATTCTCCGGTGACGCTTCCGCCCAGTACTTCCGGATCGGCGCCCATGCGTCTCCCAACCCTTCTTCATAGGCATTGCCGTTCTGCGAAATGATGGCTGTCACCCGCTCGGGGTGGGCCATCGCGAGACGAAATCCGGTTGGCGCACCATAGTCGAACACGTAGAGGGCGTATCGCCTGATCTTGAGCCCCTGCGTAAATACATTGAGGGTTGCGGCCAGTCGTTCGAACGAATACGTATATTCCCGCCCTTCGGGTACTTCGGTGAACCCGAAGCCGGGCAGGTCGGGCGCGATCACGCGGTAGTCGCTGGCGAGACGCGGAATGAGTTCGCGGAACATGAAAGACGAAGCAGGGAAGCCGTGAAGCAGGAGTACTACGGGAGCTTCTGCGTCTCCCGCCGCACGGTAGAAGACGCGCACGCCGTCCGCGTCGACCTTGTGGACCGACATGACTGGCACAGAGTAGCCGGAGGACTGTTGTACTGCTTTCAACCCGGACGCCGGACTCTTGTTCGTTTGGGCTGAACGAGCCTGACTCATGAAAATTCTCCGTTTCGGCGAATCCCTCGCCTTGAAGTGGTAACGGCCTTTTTAGAGCACCCCGCAAGCCACACGAAAGTTTTCTTGAACTCTCCATCCGTGGAGGCTCAAGTCCTTGATCCGGCGAGATCGCTCACCAACCGCGGCAAAGCAATCTCGCCTTCGCCTGACGAAGTTCGCGACGGACCTCCAACACACTGACCGGGATCAGTCGTGACTTCGTCGGGCGGTGTTTGGCCGGCTCAGTGGACGGGGGAATTAATCGTGGGGGGCGTGACGCAGACCTGCGCCATTGTTCGGAAACTACGACGGGCGGCTGATGCGAAGCTTTTGTATTCGGTAAACCAACGACGTCCGCTTCATACCCAACCGCGCTGCGGCGCCGTGGCTTCCGCCGACCACCCATTTGCTTGCTTCGAGCGCCCGGAGGATGTGATCCCGCTCAACTTCCTGGAGGCCCGTGATAGGCTCGTCGCCGGGCGCGACGCTGTTGATCCCGGCTTGTTCGTGAAAGGCCTCCAACTCTGAAGTTGGCGCGAACAGGACGGAGTGGGGGGAAAGGATTACGGCCCTTTCGATGAAGTTCTGTAATTCCCGAATATTTCCTGGCCAGCTATATCGCATCAGCGCTTCCATGGTCGCCGAAGGGATCCGATCGATTCTCTTATTCATGCGCCGCGCGTAGAGGTGAGTGAAATGCCGGACCAGTTCGGGAATGTCGTCCCTGCGCTGCCGCAAGGCCGGAACGGTGATGGGAAATACTTTCAGCCGGTAGTACAGGTCTTCGCGAAATGTCGCCTGCTTCACCATCGCGGGCAGATCGCGATGCGTCGCGGCAATGAGCCGGACATCGACCTTATGAGTGCGGTTGCTGCCGAGTCTTTCAAATTCCTGCTCCTGCAAAACGCGCAGCAATTTCGCCTGCAGCTCAAGCGGGATGTCGCCAACTTCGTCGAGAAAGAGCGTGCCCTCGTTCGCCAACTCAAAACGCCCCATTTTCTGGGCGATCGCGCCGGTGAATGCTCCCTTCTCGTGGCCGAAAAGTTCACTTTCCAGAAGCCCGAGCGGGATCGCCGCGCAATTCAATTTCACGAACGCGCGTTCGCGGCGGGTGCTCAGGTCGTGGATCGCGCGGGCGATCAGTTCCTTGCCGGTTCCGGTCTCGCCGGAAATCAGGACGCTCGAACCCGTAGGCGCAACAACAGATACCAGACGCAACGCGGCCTTCAGCGCAGGACTCTCTCCTATGATGGCCCCACACTGGGCGCGAATCTCCTCTTCGAGATAACGTCTCTGTATCGTTTCGTTATCCCGGTCCTTCGTCGCTCTTTCGTACTCCAACGTGTTTTCAACGGCAATCGCGATCTGCCGCGCCACCTCCTCGAGCAGGATGACGTCGTCATCGCGAAAGGCATTGTCCGATCGCCGGCAGAGCATCAGAACGCCAACGACCCGGTCGCGGCCGGTCAGCGGAAGATAACAACCCGCTCTGAGTCCCTCCTCCACCACTCGCTCATAGAGAAGTTGGCCCTCGGGATTCCCATAAATCTCAGTGTTCTCGCGGAGGTCTTCGAAGCTGTCGGTCCGGATCGTCCTGGCGTTTCTCAATACCTGGCCCGAGATCGAACCATTCATCGGCACCAGGGATCCCTCCCGGAACGGGCCCCTTGCATCGGGATTGTACAAGTTGGCGACGCGCAGTTCGCCGCTCTCCGGGTCGGGCAGCAGCAACGCGGACACGTCACATTGCATGACCTTGAACAGACTCGTCGAGAGAGCCTCAATCACTTGCCGGAGGTCCAGCCTGGATGTCACACTGCTCGTGATTTCCAGAAGCAATCGCAGCCGGTCGCTTTCATGTCGAAGCGCTTCCTCGCTCCTGTGGCGCTCGATTGCGATACCCGCAATGTGGCTGGCATTCTCGATCAACTCGAGATCGACGGCGTCTGGGTTACGCACTTCACGATAATGGATGGCGAACGTTCCCAGAACCTTTCCTTCGCGTGTGAACAGAGGCCGCGACCAAACGGCACGGATGCCAAAAGGTAGAACCCGGTCACGATAGTCATCCCAAATAGGGTCCTGACGAATGTCTGCTACATACACCGGCTCCTTCCGATAAACGGCTGTGCCGCACGACGCACCTTTCGGGCCGACAGTCGTCCGCCCCATACTTGCGGCAAATCGGGGAAGGCTGGGTGCAGCCGCGCAATAGAGGTGCTTGCCTTCGGCATCGGGAAGCCAGATGGTGCATAACGTTCCGTCGCCTTGAGATTCAACCAGTCGGGCAATGATCGTCAGCAATTCGGACAACTCAGATCCCGCCAGAATCAGCCTCAGAATTTCGAGCACAGCTTCGCTGGAGAAGAAGCCCGATTCGTTCCGCACGGGTTGCGTCCCATTTCGTACGAGAGATTGCATCACCGACTTCATAATCGAACTCTCCGGCTCAAAAGCAGGCCATCGGGAAGCGCGCCAGCGAATGACCGACGCCGAAAGTCGAACGCAATCGTCGCGCTCGCGGATGCGTCTCGGTTTTTCGCCGCCTACAAATCTATTCTAAGGCTAAGGAGTGTTTGGGTGGACGACCGCAGGATTGCGGAGTGGCGCCTCATTTGTGCCGCCCGCGCAGGCCACCGTTCCTCTGAAAGGCCGGTTTTGACGCAGGCGGTTCCGCTATGCCATCGAGCGTCAGATCACAGAATTCGGTACTGGCCGGGGCGATGGGCCGCAGTGTAAACGCTGCGCCGGCGAGGGATCTCATGACGGAGATACGAGACAGAATGAAGTCGCGATGAGGAAACGTCTTCTACAGGCTCGAAAAAGAGTTGTCGAAAGACGACTCGTCGCTACGCGCGCGAGACTCCGTCACCACGGGATCGTTTCGTTTTCCCAGCGCGTGAACGTACCCGTCGGGCCGTCCGGACCGAGCAGAGCAACGCGCACCACCTCGCGGGAGCCATCCTCGATAGACTGGGTCCCGGCGTATCCGTTTAGGTTTGTCCTGGTGAAGCCTGGGGAAACCAGGTTGACTTTGATCCCGGTTGACTCCAGTTCGACCATCATGGCCAGCGTGATTGCGTTCAATGCGGCCTTGGACGCAGGGTAGACAGGGCCGAACATCGGGTGATAGGGGTAGGCCGGGTCTGCGTTCGACGTCAGGGAGCCGACGCCGCTCGACACATTGACGATGCGGGCGTCGGAGGATTCATGGAGGAGCGGCAGCATCGCCTGGTAAACCGCGAGGACGCCGAACACGTTGGTCTCCCACACGGTGCGTACTTCATCGAGGGATGCGTTACTCGCGCGACTTACCTTGGCGTACTCCTGAAGGGACAAGTTGCCCTTTCTGGTATTCGAGATAGCCGCGTTTTGAACAAGCAGATCGAGGCGGCCGAACTCTTTACGGACGCGCTCCGCCGCTTCGGCGACCGAAACCCGATCCGTCACGTCGAGCTGGAGCGCGATGGCGCCCGCTCCGATCTCCCTGGTCGCGGCCTCGCCGCGTTCGAAATTGCGCGACCCGACCAGCACTGTGACGCCCTTCGCCGCGAGTTCCTTAGCGACCTGAAGTCCGACTCCTTGATTGGCCCCCGTGACCAGGGCGATGCGTTTATCCGGCATGTTGTCCTCCTTTAAGTTGGGCGCCTGACGGCGCTCGCAGTTTGGTCTAGTTCGGCGATGGTCTCGGGTGGAAGCTCAAGAGTCGCGGCCGCGAGATTTTCGCGGAGATGGCCGATCGATGATGTGCCGGGAATAAGAAGAATGTTGGGAGCGCGCTGAAGCAGCCATGCCAGCGCGACCTGCATCGGCGTCACCCGGAGGGATGCCGCAGCCGCGTTGAGCGCCGCCGACTGGACCGGAGAGAATCCTCCGAGCGGAAAGTAAGGCACGTAGGCAATGCCTTGGGCCGCCAGATCGTCGATGAATTGATCGTCGCCGCGCTGCGCGACGTTGTAGAGGTTTTGAATGCAGACAATTTCTGTGATTGCCTGCGCCTCGGCCAACTGCGGCGGCGATACGGTGCTCAGCCCGATGTGTTGAACCAGGCCTTGCTGCTTCAGTTCAGCGAGTGCAGAGACCGGCTCTTCAAGTGGCTCGTCTTCCGGAGCGGCGAATCCCCCGAGCCGGAGATTCACGGCCTGGAGCGCATCGAGGCCCAGGTTGCGCATATTGTCATGTACAGCATCGATAATCTCCTGGCGAGAGCGTGCGTGAAGCCAGGAACCATCGGCGCCACGACGCCCGCCCACTTTGGTCACGATGACCAGATCATCGGGATAAGGATGCAGCGCCCGCTTAATGATCTGATTGGTTACATGCGGACCATAAAAATCGCTGGTATCGATGTGGTTCACGCCCGACGCGACAGCCTCGCGAAGAACCGCGATCGCACCGGGAACATCGCGTGGCGGGCCCCAAACCCTCTTGTCGCCATCCTGTCCGGCGAGTTGCATGGCCCCATAACCCATCCGGTTTACAGTCAGCGAGGTGCCCGCGAACGTGAGGGCCCCACAGAGTTTCGTCTTCTCTCTCATGTGGTTTCTCCCCCTGCTCTTCAGAAAGACTCTCCGACCAGTTCCTCGCTCTTCTTCCAGAGCGCCTCGGCGTTGTGCGGATCGAGCGCATATGCCCGGACGCCTTCACTGATTGCGCTGATAATCACATCGTCCGGTACGATCGTCCCGACATGGCAGTTCTCGCAGTAGCGGCCGCCGACCTCATCTGCCGGGGCGACAAAGCCAGCCCATACTGAAGTGGCCGCTCCCTGCGGAATTGTCTTCCACTGAAACGGAGCATTGCCTTCCGCCGCCAGCTGCCGGTTCATCTGATCGATCATTTTCTCGAGTTGAGACGAGTCCATGTGACGGCCGAGTTCGGTCTTAATGCCTCCCGGGTGAACGGCTGCCGCACGGACGCCGCGCCCGCGATGCCGCTGGTCGAAGGCAACCGCGAAAAGAATGTTCGCTGTCTTGGACCGGCCGTAAGCGAGGAACGGATCGTAAGCCGTCCGCTGGAAATTGGGGTCGTTCAGGTCCACATTGGAGAAACGATGCCCGGCCGACGCGAGGTTGATCAGGCGTCCGCCGGCGCGGATCAGCGGGGCGACACGATTTACGAATACAAAATGGCCGAGGTGGTTGGTGCCGAACTGCGTCTCAAAGCCGTCCACGGTGTGCCCGAATGGAGTCGCCATGACACCTGCATTGGCTATAACCACGTCGAAAGCCTCCCCGCGCGCCAGAAGTCCATCGGCGCAGGCGCGGACGCTCTTCAGACTGGCCAGATCGAGCGCGACCAGCTCTAAGCTGCCACCGTTTGCCGCGGCGTCCTTTCGCACCTGTGCGGTCGCGGCTGCGGCTTTCTCAAGGTCCCTCGCTGCTCCTGTCACCTGCGCGCCGCGGGCCGCAAGAGCCCGCGCCGTCTCAACGCCGATGCCCGCGGACACGCCGGTGACAAGAATACGTTTTCCGTGCAAATCGATTCCCGACAGGACATCGTCTGTAGTTGAAGTTGCTCCCCATACCTGCGTCATTTGCTTCTCCTTAGTAGTGCGTTACTGCTTCGGCCCAGCTCATCTGTTCGAGATCGGCAATCAGTCCGGGCCCGGTTGGATTCCATCCGAGCCGTTGCCGGGTCTGTGCGCTTGAAGCCGGCATGTCGGCGCCCGCGAACATCGCCAGCCAGCCAAAATGAGTCTGCGCTTTCTCGTGAGAGAGGCTGACCACGGGCACCTTCAGGCCTCTGCCAATGACTTCAGCAATCTCCCGCATCGATATTCCCTCTTCAGCGACCGCGTTGTACCTGCTGCCAAGTTGGCGTTTCTCGAGCGCAAGCAGGTAGAGATGGGCAACATCCAAAACATGCGCCGCCGGCCAGCGATTGAGTCCCTCGCCAATGTACGCCGAAGCCCCCTTTTCACGTGCCACTCGGACCGCGTAGGTGATGAGGCCCTGCTTGACCGTGTCGTGGACCTGAGGAAGACGGACCACCGACACGTTCACACCGCGCTCCGACACGGCAGCGCCGGCGACTTCCGACAGCCTGCGCGGATTCGGGTGGTCTGGATCGAAATGGTCTTCCGTTGCGGGCTGACCTGGAACTGCGTTCCCCATTCCGGTTCCAGAGGTAATTACCAAGGGGCGGTCCGATCCACCGAGCGCATCTCCGAGAGCTTCGATGGCGCGCCTGTCCTTGTCACAGACCTCTGCGAACTTCGAGAAGTCGCTTCCGAATGCGCTGTGATCGAAAGCACAGTGAATCACCCCATCCGATTGGGCTGCTCCGCTGCGCAGACTTTCCAGGTCTTCAAGACTTCCCCGGTGCACCGCGGCTCCCGCGGCAATCAGAGACTGGGCACCGGAATCGGAGCGCGTCAGTCCGAGCACCTGATGACCCGCTGTGATGAGTTCCGGAACGATGGCAGATCCGATAAACCCAGTAGCTCCTGTAAGAAATACACGCATGCTGTTTTTCTCCTTCCGCTCCGTTCGTCTTGACGAATGGTTACCGCGCCTGCTAAAACGGAGTTAGTCTCCGTATCTGTAGATTAACGGAGACTAACTCCGGTTGCAAGATTTTTTGGATTCATGCCCACGAAACGAAAACAGGCTACGCTTCGTAAGCCGCGCAGTGACGCGCAGCGGAATCGCGAACGCATTCTGGAAGTGGCGAAGGGGGCGTTTACGCGTTCCGGCGCAAACACGAGCCTGGACGACATCGCCCGGGACGCAGGCGTCGGACCCGGAACGTTATATCGTCACTTTCCTACGCGCGAGGAACTTCTGGAGGCGGTTTATCGAACTGAGATGGAAAAGCTGGCATCGGCGGAACAGAAGTTCGCTGAAGAATTGCCACCGATCGAAGCACTACGGGCCTGGTTGCTGTTGTTTGTCGACTACATCGCCGCAAAACAACTCATCGCCCCTGCACTCAACGCGCTGCTAGGAGATCCGAAGAAGGTGTTCGAGGCTTCCTACGCGCGGATGTGGGAAGCGATTCGAGCGCTGGTGAAGCGCGCGATCAAGAGCGGGGATATCCGTAAGGACCTCGATCCGGTTGATCTGCTGCGGGCGCTAATCGGCGTCGCCAACGTGGCCAGCAGCCCGGACTGGCAGCAAAGCGCCAGAAGACTCGTCGACATCCTCATCACCGGTTCACGCCCAGCCAAATAGGCCGCAATCCGAGATTATTTTCACGGGAGATTACGCCGCAAGCGGTAGATTCGGACGAACGTTCTGATTCAATCCCTCATCGCATCGGGCGGGGACCAAAGTTGTTACAAAGATTGTTCAGGAGCGGCTGCGACTTCGATATTTTTCCGCGCGAAAATGCGTGCGAGTGCGGTTCCAACCTTTCCGGAACCGAAAATGGCGTATTTCATGATGAATCTCCCGTCTCTTAGCGGCTGCTGAGCGTTCTTGAAATGTTCGGTGTGCCCCGCCGGCCCACGTCTACTATTGCTTCGGCATCGTGCCCGTAAACCCACGCAATTGCTTTAAGAAACCACTCGGCGGAAGCATCGCCAGGTTGTGCGTCTCTCGTGCGCTGCTGCGGGCCGTCGGACAGGTGAAAACGGTTTTGTTTTCCATGGAGGCGGCCTGGACTCGCGACGTCCGGAATAATCGCAAAGACTCGTAGAGACGCGGTGCCTGAGGAATATCCGAATCGACCGATTTCCGCAGGACACGCCGCGAGCACCGCACCATCCTCGATGGCCTGCGCCGCACGCTGCGCCCGGAATGGCAACATCGCATGACAGGCATCACCGAGTAAGGTCACGCGTCCAGCGGACCAATGCTCCATTGGTGGGCGTGCGAAGAGGCCCCGGACAAACGCCTCGTCGACGGCCCCGAGAATCGAAGAGGGCCTGCCGGTTCCAGCCCTCGAATGCGGCCAGCACGTCGGCGATGTTCGCCCGTTCGGTCCACGACGCGCGCGTCCAGGAGTCTTGGTCAACGAGAGCTACGAAATTGACCGTGCGCCCGCTTCGCACAAAGTAATGCACAAAATGTTTGCGCGGCCCCATCCATATCTGAAATTCCACCGGGAGCTTCAGATGAGCCGGGCGGTCAGCTGCCACCACACCGCGATACGCCACACAACCCGTGAACCGCGGACTCTCGTCTCCGAACTGGATGCGACGCACCGCAGAATGGATTCCATCGGCGCCCACCAGCACATCGACGGAGGTGCTTTTGCCGTTCTCGAATCGTCCTTCGACTCCATCCCCGTGGTCGATCAGGTCCGTGAGGCGATGCCCGAGATGCAGGCGCTCCGCGGGAAGGCGGCGTGCCAGGACATTCAAAAGGTCAGCGCGGTGGACCTGATAGTAGGGGGCGCCACAGGCGAGCCCAAGGCGGTTCAGGATGCGAGTGGCGTTCGGACTGATCTGGATGCTGGCGCCTACTTTGCGCAACACCCGCGCTTGCCCGTACACTTATACGTCCAAGCCCGCTTGCAACAGGGATAAAGCCACAGCCAGTCCGCCGATCCCACCGCCGATTACTGCGACGGAAATTTGGCTGGTCTGCGGTTCCGGCTTCAGCCTGTTCGATCTGATGAGTGACGAATCCATGGATTGGCGCCGCCAACTATCTGGACGCAGTGCCACCGTCAACTGGCAGGTCGATGCCAGTGATGAAGCTGCTCTGGTCGGAAGCAAGGAACACCGCTGCCGAGGCAATTTCATCCGCTGTTCCAAGCCGTCCCATGGGGATCATCTTTCGGAAGTATTCGCTTGTGCCTTCCTCAGACCCTTGAGCCCCGACATGGATCATGGGCGTCTCCGTCGGCCCGGGACTGATCACGTTTGTTCTGATGCCACGGCCGGCCAGCTCAGCGGTCCATGTCCGGACAAACGAGACCAAAGCTGCTTTGGTCGCCGAATACGCGCCGAAGCCCGGTACGCCCATCTGCCACGCGGCCGAGCCGGACAGGATAATCGATGCTTTGTCTGCGAGAAACGGGAGCGCCTTCTGCACCGTGAAGTAAGCCCCGCGAGCGTTCAGGTTGAAATGCTTGTCAAACGTTTCTGGCGTCGATTCTGTTAGTGAAACGGG
>Ga0206860_10095_pt1 | contig 22926 bp, 15 predicted proteins | sample Alteio_BWOrgCont_44_FD_152624 | JGI IMG/M metagenome (GOLD analysis project Ga0206860, IMG submission 152624) | Enriched cells from forest soil in Barre Woods Harvard Forest LTER site, Petersham, Massachusetts, United States -... | ecosystem: Environmental > Terrestrial > Soil > Temperate forest >...
ATCCTGGGTTTCGTACGAATCCATCTGGAACACATCCAGCCTGTCTAAGAGGAACTGGAGGCGCAGATCCTCTTTACCTTCGGCAGCAAGCAGCCTCTTTACGTAAGCGTCATGTCCGATCGATTTAACGGCAGCTACGTCTCCCGGTCGGGGACCGAAGGTAAGGCGATTGATGAGCCGCGTCGTGTCGTCGACGGATCCGGAGGGCAGGGAAGCATCGCTGTGATGCTCGGCAAAGTGGTTGACAATCCGCGCACACCCTCCGGCGGCGGCCATGGCGCTGCCGGCGATTCCCGCCCGAATGCAGTCGCGGCGAGATAGCTCCATCACATGGTCTCAGCCGATGCAACCGGTTCTTGCTCGATGACGTGGGTCGTGAGGGCTTTAACCCCTGCGCCGATCGAAGCCAAAAAGAGCACGGGAGCGAACCCTAACCATCCGACAACCGGAAAAATGCAGCCAACGATCAGGATCGCAGCCCCCTTGGAGAACGCGGCGTAGTGGTTTGTTTCCGGCGCCAGCTTCTGCAATCGCTCTCCTGCGTTGAGCGCTGCACCTGCCATACCGAGAGAGGCGACCGAGAAGACACCAACGAGCACTACCCAACCTAGGAGCTTGCCCACTGGACTTGGTTGCGCCACTAATACAAAGCCGATTAGGCCGACGGTGAGCACCGCCAATACTCCACGGCCGATACATTTCCAAGGGTTCGCACTGACTTCCTGTTGCGCAACCCAGCACTTGCCGGGGAACAGCAGCCCGTATGCCAATGTAAGCGCCCAGGCCGTGACGCAGGTTCCGATCAACAGAGATACGAAAGCCAAGACATCGCCTTGAATGAACATTACACTTCCTCCGCGCGCGACGGCGCCAATACCAATTCGATTGTACAGAACCTTGGGTTGCACTCAATGAATAGAGTTCCGGGTTGGAACACGATACACTTGTAATCCGAGTGGGCCTTTAGAACCACCCGCCGGCACACGGACAGCATGCGCAACCAAGCTCCGCGACCTACCAAACCCAAGGAATCCCGCCGAATCCCGGTGCGAGTTATCCTATTGGCGTTGCTTGCCGTTCCTTTGGTTTGTTCGGCGCAGGCGCCTCCCGACGACTTTCCCCACTTCATCGTGCCCGGGCATGAGCCGGAGATGGAAGCGCTCCGGAACATGTATTGGAAGCACTATAATGGCGCCGGCCCGGGGGCAACTTTGTGGGACGAGTGGATTCCGAATCCGACTTTATGGCCTGCAGTTTCGACAAATGCGCATATGGTCGAGATTCGAGACCAGTGGAATCGGACGCTCTCGTCGCGAATCCTGGACAACGAAGGGTACGTCGCCACTCACCAGCACCCCTCGATTGCCCATCCTTTGGGATGGCCGTTTCCCTTTTGGTCTCAGGGCTTAGGTGGATTTGGGTGGCACTTTTCGTTTAGGGAAACGGTCGGTCCCCCTTGGCGTCCGGATACCCTGAGCGACGTGAAGGGCTGGGAGCTATCCGGAGCATCCAATCTTGGGATGACCGCCGACGGCTGGCAACTCCAACTTGACGGCACCGGCGCGAAGGTCACCACGCCGGAGCAAACGATCGACACATTCCAGGCGCCATTTATCCAACTCCGGTGGAAGGCGATCGGCTTGGTCAACGCCCATCCGTACCTCGAATGGGCCACGGAAACGGAGTCCGGTTTCTCGGAAGCGAGGCGGATGTACTTCGACCCCGCCGATCCCGGCGCGATTACGCTGACGATCATCCCGCTCTATAAGAACCCCCAATGGACTGGCAAAATAACGCGCCTGAGGCTCAGCTTCGACAATCCGCCGGCGGCAACTGTGGTTATCCAGGCGCTTTTCACCCAATACGACACCAGGCAGAACGTTAACAACGCCAGCTTCATCGATGGCTGCATGTCCTACTTCGACTGGACCGGAAATGTAGAATTTTTACAATCCAACATTCTACGTATCCGCGCCGCGATGGGCTATTTGATGAAGGAGCAGCACGGCAAAGAACTCAAGGCGATTAAGACGACTTGGGTCGGGCACAGCGGGCGTAGCGGCATCACCTACGTCGATGGCAAGAAGGTTCTCGTATCGGGTCAAGGTATCGGCGACAACTACTGGGATCTGTTGCCGTTCGGAAATCTGGATGCCTACGCATCGCTGCGGTACTACGGCGCCTTGCGAACGCTTGCAAGGCTCGAACAAGAGATCCATGCTCACCCGGCTTGGAAGATCGATCCGCCGAACAAAGAGATGACCGCCGAGCGACTGGAAGCGCACGCCGAGGATGTTAAGCGCGAAGGCAACCGGCTCTTTTGGGATCCGAACACCGAACGCTTCATCGCCTGCATTGACACGACCGGCCAAAAACACGATTACGGTTACACGTTCCTAAACCTGGAAGCCATCGCATACGGCTATGCCGACGAAAAGCACGCGTACAAGATCCTCGAATGGATCACGGGTGAAAGAATTGTCGGCAGCGATACCTCGACCGGAATCGATATTTACCACTGGCGGTTTGCTCCAAGGGCGACGACAAGGAGGAACATCGATTGGTATATATGGTCGTGGTCCGATCCTGAGTCGATCCCGTGGGGCGATCAAGTCCAAGACGGGGGCGCCGTCCTTGGCTGGTCGTACCACGACATCATGTCGCGCCTGCACGTCCTCGGTCCTGAAGACGCCTGGAACCGCCTCCGCGAAATCGCGTTTTGGTACGCAGAGGTTGCCGCCGCCGGCGGCTATCGCAAGTATTACGACGGTACACGTCCCGGCCACCTACAGGGCAGCGGAACCCCCGGCGGGCTCGGCATGGACCACGAGTTCACCGAGAGCATTCTTCTCCCCCAGACTCTTCTCGACGGTTTCATGGGCTTCCAGCCCAAAGCCGACGGCTTCTCCGTCTCGCCTCGTCTCCCGAAAGAGTGGCCGGAATTCACCATCGACCAGATCCACTGGCACGACCTCATCCTCTCGATCCACGCCAACCACAAGTCCATCGAAATCTCCCGCACAGGAGGCACGGAACCCGTCCAAGTCTCAATCGCCGGTCGAAAGCCCGTCGTATGGAATGGTGACGCCCCCCTAAAGGCTCAGTTGTAGGGGCGACGCGCGCGTCGCATTCGGCTCGAAGGGGAAGATTCATCTGAAGCGTCTGGCTAAGTTTGATGAATCTTAGCAAGTTTATCTGGGACGTATAATCTGAGATAAGAATAGTATAATCAAATAGATGGATCCTATCCGAAATCCTTATGCGCCCGGAGCGGGAACGCCTCCTCCGGAACTAGCTGGGCGAGATGAGTTGCGAGAGTCAATACGAATTGCTTTGGAACGCATTAGGCTTGGACGCCCCGCGAAAAGCATTCTGATGATTGGTCTGAGAGGCGTCGGCAAGACCGTGCTCCTCGACAGAATTCGCGAAGATGCGGAAGCAACTGGTATCCAAACACTTCGAATCGAAGCACCTGAAAACAAGTCGTTGCCGGCAATTATTGCTCCTCAGTTACGGCAGGCACTCCTGCGGCTTTCGCGAAGCGATAAGGCCAAGGATTACGCACATCGCGCGTTGAGGGGGCTGGCTGGGTTTGCCAAAGCTCTTAAATTTAAGTTTCAGGACATTGAGGTTGGCTTTGACCTCGAACCCGAACCCGGACTAGCTGACAACGGCGATTTGGAAAGCGACCTGCAAGATCTACTGGCGGCAGCGGGTACTGCTGCAAAGCAAGCCGACACTGCCCTCGCAATGTTTATCGACGAACTTCAATATGTTGAAGAAGGACAGCTCGCAGCGCTGATCACCGCACTCCACCGGGCAGCCCAAGGGCGGTTACCGATCGTGCTAATCGGCGCCGGTTTGCCGCAGTTGAGAGGCCGAATGGGCGAAGCCAAATCGTACGCCGAGCGACTGTTCGACTTTCCGGAAGTTGGGCCGCTGCCCCCGGAAGCGGCCAAGGAGGCCATTGAAAAACCGGCAGCGGCAGAGGGCGTTAAGATAAACGCAGACGCGCTCAACCGGATCGTCAAGCAAACGAGCGGCTACCCGTATTTTCTTCAGGAGTGGGGCAAGCACGCATGGGAGGTAGCCGATTCTTCACCTATTACGCTAAAAGACGTCGAACTAGCTTCTGTAACAGCCATAGCGGCCCTGGACGAGAGTTTCTTTAGGGTGAGATTTGACCGACTGACACCCCTCGAAAAGCGCTACTTACGGGCAATGGCGGAACTCGGACAAGGTCCGCATCGTTCTGGCGACATAGCAGCCATGTTGAATCGTGAAGTCACCGGACTCGGACCCACTCGAAGCCAGCTCATCGGCAAAGGAATGATCTGGAGCCCCAATCACGGGGACACTGCATTTACTGTGCCTCTCTTCCATGAGTTTATGAAGAGGATTATGCCCGACGACGATTGGAAAGCCGGCTAACGGACCAAGCGACTGAACCTTCCCACTTCAAGCTAAACTATCACCGATCCAAACCCATGATCGCCCTACTTCTTGCCACCCTGCTGTCGAAGCTCCCACTGCGGCAGCACGATGTGATGGTAAATGTGCGGAATGCGATCCACGCGTCAGCCCAAAGCACTTGGCCAGAGACCACATTGACGGGAACATCGGAATTTAGGGGCGTCTCTCATAGCTACCGCCTGCAATTCCAGTCGAGCGGCAAATTCTGTCAGACCATCGACGGCACGCTGGGACAGACGCTGGGGTCGGACGGCAAGAGCTTCTGGGAGATCGATTCAAGTGGAGCGACACGTCATCTGGCGTTCGAAGACGTCGACCGCGCTGAGACCGTCCTGTTCCTGCTCACCGATTTTTGGCTGAATCCCGATGCGCCCGTTGATTGCTCGATACCTGTGCCAAGTCGCCCGGCCGGAACCTACACCGTTCGCGTAAAACTTCGGGCCTCGGGTTTGGATGAGACGATAGTTGTCGACCAGGAAACATGGCTGCCCAAGTCGGCGGAGTTCGAAATAGGGGGCAGCAAAACCAAAATCGTGCTCTCCGATTGGCGTACGGCCGGCTCGCTAAAAGTGCCGTATCTCGCCCGCGTTACCGACGAAGGACTTACCGACACATACCGGGTTGACGAGGCTCGACAGGGAATAGAACAGAAGCGGAGTCCCTATTCGCTGCCGGATTTGGCGCCCACCGACACCTCCTACGACACTGCCACCTCGGCCCAAGTCGAAACCAAGCGTGCCGAATCGGGCCACGTTCTGGTCCACCCCAGAATCAACGGCAAAGATGTCGGATGGTTCATCCTCGATAGCGGCGCCGATTCGATGGTTATCGATCAAGGGGCGGCGGACTCCCTGTCCCTGCCGAAGATTGGAAAAGAATCGGTGGTCGGAGTAGGTGGCGTGGTTCTAGAACCGTTCCGCACGGCCAAAACCTTTGTCCTTGGTCCCGCGACGATTCGGAACGTCAACTTCCTCGAAATCGACCTCCATCAACTCAGCGACATTTTCAAAATCAAACTCGCGGGCATCGTCGGATTCGATTTTTTCCGCCGGTTCATCGTTCAGATCGACTTCAAGAAACCTTCGGTTGAAGTCGACAATGTCCCAGACTTTCACTTGCAGCGAGGCGAGTGGTCGAGGATGGAGTTCAGCTCCGGAAACCCCGTTATCCAAGCTAGTTTCGAAGGAGATCACAAGGGCTGGTTTCGCCTCGATACCGGCGCTAACGGATCCTTAACCTTCCACGCTCCCGCTGTTACTCAGCTTCACCTCCTAACGGGTAGGCAGACTCAAACGGCGGGCATGGCCGGGGTAGGGGGCACCACCGAAGCTCGCATTGGAACATTGGCTTGGTTCGAACTCGGTGGACATCGATTCGAAAACGTATCCACCGTTTTCTCGCTCGCCAAGGTCGGAGCATTCGCAGACAGGTACCTGACGGGAAACATCGGCCAAGACTTAATGGAGCCGTTTACCGTCGTGTTCGATTTCGGCGGATCACGCGTCGCGCTGGTGCCCCACTAGCAAATAGCGCCCCTGACGCTATCTCCGCCGTGCCCTGGGGGATGTTCTCCTACCCACCGTTCGTCGAGCGGTTCGCTCTTGAGCTGATACCGGGAGTCCGTCGACATTCGAATCTCTTTGGACTGGTTATCCAGCGAGCCGTGCACAAGAAACACGCTGAAGATCAGAAGGTCGCCCATCTTGTATTCCTGCGCAGTCAGGAGCCGTCTGCCGACCGTGTCGCGCATCTGAGGCATATTGTCGCTGATAGCGCCCGAACTGTGGAACCCGGCCGTCTTCAAAGGATGCTCGTCCGGCCGGTTTTGGCAAGAGCTATCGTAATCCATCGTGCAGTACGACTCGAGCACGTTATGGTCGTGGTGCGAACCCTCGATCAGCAGCAACCCGCCGACGTTAAGCGGAACATCTCCGAACGGAACCCATGCTGTATACAGGTTCGTCGTCCCTCTCCCCATGAATATGACGTCGCAGTGAGCGGGGCTGCCGAGACCTGGCGCGATCGTGCGCATCCAGGTGAAGTCGTAATGAGTCGCTTCGCCGCTAAGGAACATCGAGAAGAACTGCATGATCTTCTCGCCGTAAATCACCTTTCGAATAAGCTTGCCTGACTGGTCTCCGTTCGCGATATCGGGCCGAAACGCCAACTTGGTATCCAGTCGCGCGATAGCAAGCTCTATCGGTTGCTCCGGATCCAAGAGCCCTTCCTCGGCAAACTCCTCACAAACCGCAAGCCTCGCCGCCCTAACATCCTCTCGGTCAAAAAAACCGGGGAGAAAGAGGTATCCGTCTCGATCCATTCGCTCACGAAGGACGTCGGCATCGGCGATCGCGTCGTTGCTTTCGCGAAGGAAACCGAATTTCTCCGGACTCGTATCGAGCTCGTTTCCCCCGGAGAAAAGAGGCGTAGTGGCCGTTGAATTCACCCAATTATTATGCGCCGATCACCAAATGCAGGTTTTTTAGCACTTCTTAACATAACGAGCGCCAAATCCGAAACTTTGAGAAATTCCTATGCGTATGGCACGCGAACATTTAGTTTTCTAAGGACTTACTTTGCTTTCTTATTCAAATTTGCGCAATGCGATTCAAGTCTTCGCCTCGTTTTGTTTGGTTTCCGCTGCCTTTGGCCAGGCGACACACATCAAGCGGCACATCGCCGCAACCAAAACATCAACTGCTCCCGTCATCGATGGCGACCTCTCCGATCCTTGTTGGAAGACAGCGCCAAAGGCCGAGGAATTCGTCGACATCCAGAACGGCAACATCGTCCAGGACCAGACCTCGGTGACAATTCTCTATGACGAAAAGTACATCTATGTCGGCTTTGACTGCCGGGATAACCACCCGGAAGGGATCGTCGCCCGCGAAACCGTCCGGGACATGAAGTTCCAGCAAAATACCAGCAACGGAAACCAGAACAATGAGGACAACGTCGAGATCGACTTCGACCCATTTTTGACACATCAAAGCAACGACGTCAGCCAGTTCTCGGTCAATGCCCTGGGGACGCGGTCGGCCGCACTCGCCGGCGGACGTGGCACGAAGGCGGAGTGGAAAGGCGATTGGGAATCCGCCGCCAAGCGAAATGTCCACGGCTGGACCTGTGAAATGCGGATACCTTGGGCCAGCCTGAACTACCCGGCGACCTCGAGACCAATCACGATCGGCATCGACTTTCAGCGCTTCCAGGACCGAACCAAGGTCAATTCGATCTGGAGCAACGTTACGACCCAGGGCTTTATCGAGAATATGGGGCTATGGGACAACGTCGAAGTCCCCCACGCCAACTTTCACCCAAAACTTTCGCTCCTGCCATACTTGCTCACCGGCATTCAGAACGATCAAACCAGCAGCAAAATTGGCCTGGACGCGCGTTACGCCCTTACCCCCCAACTTACTGGGGTGATGAGCTACAACCCTGACTTTTCAACGGTACAGGACTCCATCCTCAGCATCACCTATTCACATGTGCCTCACTCGGTTCAGGATCAACGGCCGTTCTTCTTGGAAGGCGGAAATTATTTTTTCGATCAGACCAACATCAACGACATCGGCCTCTATTTCTATCCGCCAAGCATCCCCACGTTCGACCTTGGCGCCAAGCTCTACGGCAAGTTGGCCCCGATGGACACGATCGGAATTTTGGATACAGACAGCTTTTCCGGAAGGAACGACTTTGTAGGCAGGTACGAGCACTCCTTTTCGGATACTTCCAGCGGCGGACTGATGCTCGTTCAAAACGATACGCCGACCGGGGACAACACAGTGGCCGTTGTGGATGAGCACGTCAGGTCGGGAAAACTGGCGTTTGAAACGGTCGCCGCGAACTCGACGGGGCCTGGCGCCGGCGGTGGCGCACAGAACATAAGCACCTACTATGCGGACAAATCTCTTACCAGCATGATCCAATTCTCCGGCGTTTCAAGCAACTTTCTGACGCCGGATGGGTTCATCCCATACACGGGCTACAAGGGCTTTACCGGAGTTGAAGACTGGAGCGCGCAATGGCGGAAGGGCCCACTGCGAAGTACGGAAGCTACGATCGTTCCCCTCTACTGGTGGCAAGAAAACAGCCTGATGTATTTCCGCGGAGTTCAAGCCTCGTACAACGTCGAAACACGGACCGACTGGCATCTCGAACTCGACTACACCCATATGCAGTTCCTCGACACCACTGACAGCACGATCGGGTTTAACATCGTCGACGGCGTGACCAACCGCTTCCGGCAGTTCGGACTCCAATTCAATACCGGCGAGTTAGGCAGCGTGCCCCAAACCTTTTTCGGCCCGTTCATGAATCTTCGCGTGCTTAAAAAAATGGATATCTCAATTAACGGCGTGTTCCAAAATCGGGACGGTCTGACTCAGCAGCACATCGGTACCGTTAACTACGAGATCACCCCGACGCGATCGGTCGGCGGCCGCGTCGTGGCCCAGAATGGCGATACCAACGCATATCTTTTCTATCACGAATCGGGCGGCAAAGGCACCGAGTACTACTTTATTCTTGGTGATCCGAATGCGTTGAAAACCGTCCGCAGCGCGCAACTCAAGGTCGTGTTCTCCTTCTAGCCATATTCTTGATCTCAGCTAGAATATGCCTTCATGACCGATCCGATCCTATTCGACATCCCTGAGGAAGTCTCAGCAGAGCGCATCGTCGTTCGACGTTACCGTCCCGGCGATGGCGATAATCTCTTTGCCGCCGTCGATGAATCGAGGGAGCACATCCTGCCTTGGATGCCGTGGGGACCTGGGCATCAGACCGTTGAGGATTCCGAGAGGCTCATTCGTGGCTGGAACGCGAAATGGACGCTCAGAGAGGACCTTCCGATGGGGATTTTCGAAAAGGAGACCGGCCGATTCATCGGTGGAACCGGCCTACATAGAATCGATTGGAACATCGGCTCCTTTGAAATTGGCTACTGGGTCCGAAAGTCAGCGGCAGGAAAAGGATACGTAACCGATGCCGTAAAGCTTTTGACGGCCTTAGCGTTCGACAAACTCAAGGCAAACCGGGTGTTCATTAGATGCGCTGCGGAGAATCTCAAAAGTGCAGGTGTGGCGAAGCGAGCGGGATACGTCTATGAAGGGCTGATCCGAAATTCGGTCAAAGATGCGGATGGTCAACTTCACGATATATTGATGTTCAGTTTGATCCCGGACGACTGGGATGCACTGCGGGTAGTCTAACCCGGCTAAGGAGAACATTCGCCGCATGGCAAAAATTGTCGGTTTGGACCTCGGTGGAAATTCGATAAACGTTACCGCCTACGACGGGCATGAATTCCTGATTGAAGGGATGGCGGAACTGCCCAGCCTGGTTACGGAAGGGCCCAGCACATGTATTAGCCAACTGAGCAAGGGATTTCAGCTCGCGCTTGAGATGACTGGATGGAAGGCCGGCGAAATCGATGCCGTCGGGCTCGATACTCCTGGTCCGATCAGTGCAGACGGCGTGCTTTGTTCAAAGGGCGCCACGAATTTTTCGGGAGAGGGGTACTGGAATTTCGATTTACGCGGGACGCTTTCGAAGGAGCTGTCGCTGAGTGTCAGCTTTTTGAACGACGGCAATGCTGCCGCACTCTACGCACACTGGAAGAGGTTCGGACATGATCCCCACAAGACTTCGGTATCACTAATCGTAGGCACCGGCCTCGGTGGGGGTGTCGTTGCCAACGGTCGAGTCTTGGTTGGAAAAGTCGGCTTCGCCGCCGAGTTGGGACATGTGACCCTTCCCGGCGATTGGTATCCCGGCGGCACGATTCCGGCAAGGTGCAACTGCGGCAAGAACAGCGACCTGGAATCGATCGCCAGCCTTACCGGAATTGAGCTGAATCTCTTGCCCTACTTTCTACCGATGTTTCCCGGGCATGAACTCGCCTCACTGCCGATCAAAGATGCTGCAAAGAAAGTACGAGGTTTTGCCGAGAGGGGAGACGAGATGAGCCGAGCCATTTTTAGGGCCCAAACCTGGGCTTTGGCCGCGCACATCGATCAGATGATCAACGTATTCGATCCGGACGCAATTTTCATCGGGGGCGGTGTCATCGAGGCGTCGGAAGAGCTGCGGGAGTGGTACCTTGCCCAGATTCGCGACTCGATTCCGTTCCGAGATGAACAAAAGGGCCTGGCCATCGAGATCGTGCCGGATGGCGATAAGGCTGGTGCCAGAGGCGCCGCGGTCTTCGCCTTTCAAAACACGAACTAGCCTACTCGCCCGAGTAGCCCAGCGTAAATGTCAGCGGAGTCCAAGCTCCACAGTTGGTACCGGCGGAAGCCGTCACCGTACAAGCTGTTCCACTATCAGTGATCGTGTAGCCGGTCGTCGTACCGGTACACGGATTAATTGGAATGGATCCTCCCATATCTGTTGCATAGTCTACAAGCGTTGTGTCGTAAGAACCGGCGATAATTGCCTTAGCTTGAACAGACGAAGCTAACGCACGTGCGTTAGAGTTCGCGGCGCCCTCACGTGACGCCATAACCGAACTGATGTAAGAAGGAAGAGCTATGGCGGTTAAGATCCCAAGGATAAGGACCACCACCAATAGTTCGATGAGGGTAAAGCCTTTATTGAGGCGAGATGATTGGATTTCCTTCATTGTCTTGTTCCGTAACAGGAGAACTCCGGCAGCCCAAGCCGCCTACACCCACTCATTCGGACAAGAGCACGCTGAACTTAACAGTACTGAGAACTTGTGCTTACTTTTTGTGCGAAATTGCAATGTGACTATCAGCATTGCAATTTGAAGCAGGCAATATTCCCGACTCTTATGTTATAAAAAGGCAATCGTAAAAAAGAATGAGCGCGTAAGTGGAGGAGAAGGGCCTCCAGCCTACGCGCTCAATCGACTCCGAATGTCGGAGTAGCTTACAGAGTGAGGGAGAACACCTGGGGCACCCAACCGGATGTGCAGTTCGTACCGGCCTGAGCGGCAACGGTAGCCGTGGTCGCTGTAGAGGTGATCGTGTAGCCCGTCGTGGTACCCGTGCATGGGTTGAGGGGTACAGCGCCGCCGAGGTCAGTTGCATAGTCGGCCAGAGTCGTGTCGTAGGAGCCGGCGGTAATCGCCTTGCCCTGAACGGCGGTGGCGAGTGCTCGAGCGTTGGTGTTGGCTGCGCCCTGTCGGCTGGCGTTAACCGAGCTGAGGTAGGACGGGAGGGCGATCGCGGTCAAGATACCGAGAATCAAAACGACGACGAGCAATTCGATGAGGGTGAAACCCTTGTTGCGGCGAGACTGGTTGTTTTTCATTTTTATTTTTCCGGTGGGGTAGGTGTGCAATATTTCTTACTGCGATGACAATAGAATGCCGCACCCTCACCTCCCCTTCAAGTCGCAATTAAAGGGTCGTCAGGACCAGGTAGCCCTATTTCGGGACATCATGGCCAATTCCTAATGGAGCTCGCCCGTCAGACTAAGCCAATTCCGTGAAGGGCGATGTTGAGTTGCGCCACCGGTACAAGACGTTGTAAAGATCGTCGGGCCGAACGGGTTTGACGATATAGTCATCCATCCCTGCCTCGAGGCACAGTTCTCTATCTCCCGGCATTGCCTTTGCCGTCATCGCAATAATTGGAATGTGCTTGCCGAAGCCGGCCTCTTGCTTCCGAATAGCGGATGTCGCGCTATATCCATCCATCTCCGGCATGTGAACGTCCATCAGGACTAAATCGTAGTCACCACGCGAAAGCGCTTCAACTGCGAGCCTTCCATTCTCCACCGTCTCAACTTTGCATCCAAAACGGGCGAGCATCATCTTGGCTACCATCTGATTGATCTCGTTGTCCTCTGCAAGCAAGACATTTAGCCCTAGCGGTTCTTGATGGTCGATGGCAGCAGATCCGCTTTGGGCGCTCACAATTTGCCGCTCACCGAGAATCGAAAGCATCGCGTTGAACAACTGAGACTGCCGGGTCGGTTTTGTCAGAACCGCGGCAAAGCCACCCTTGCGTATCTGCTCGGCAGACCCATGTTCACCGATGGACGTATAAAGGATCATCGGCATTTCGTCGAACCTTGAGTCGGCTCGAATACGCCGCCCGAGTTCCTCGCCGTCCATTTCAGGCATTTGCATGTCGATAATGGCGACCCGGAAAGGTTCATTTCGCTTGAAGCAGAGATCAAGCGTCGTCAGTGCCTCTGCCGCTAAAGTCGCTTCAACGGGCTTGCACCCCCAGGAATTGAGCTGCTCGCGCAATACCATTCGATTTGTGGCGTTGTCGTCGACAATCAGCACCGGAAGGCCTGATAGCAAAATCGGGCTCTGTTCTCCCGTTGATCCACTTGCACCTGGCTGGATAGGGAGAGTCAACTCTATGTAGAATCTGCTGCCGCACCCAAGTTCGCTTTCAATTCCAATCTTTCCTCCCATGAGCTCGGTGAGCTGCCGGGATATCGTAAGTCCCAGCCCGGTTCCGCCGTACTTTCGGGTTGTGGTGCCGTCAGCTTGAGTGAAGCTCTCGAATATCTTCTCCTGGGCTTCGGCTGAAACACCTATGCCCGTATCGACCACTGTTATGCGGATGGACGCTTCCGTTTCGGTCTTATCGATGACTCGAACCTCGAGCGAGACTTCGCCGGATTCGGTGAATTTGATCGCATTGCCAAGCAGATTCGTAAGTACCTGTCTGATTCGGGCAGGATCACCAAGAAGCCGCTCCGGCACCGATTGTTCAATGAAACACGTAAGTTCGAGGCCCTTTCGAAAAGCATTGCTTGCAACCAAATCGGTCACTTCCTCCGTGACTGTACGGAGGTTGAAATCGGTGACCTCGATTCGCATCTTGCCCGCTTCGATCCGGCTGAAGTCGAGGATATCATTGATAACGGTGAGGAGGGCATCCGCACTGCTTCGAATCGTGCATGCGAAGTCGTATTGCTCGTCCACCAAATGTGTACCGAGAAGCAGTTCGGTAATTCCTAGGATGCCGTTCATCGGAGTTCGAATCTCATGACTCATGTTCGCGAGGAACTCCGATTTCGCACGGGTTGAAGCAAGCGCGGCATCGCGGGCTTTCTCAAGCTCAATCGCTTGTTCTTGAAGTAATTTGGCGTGATGCTCGGCAACTCCGCGGGCTTCCTCGACCGCCTGCATCGCTTCCTTAAGCTCTTCTTCCTCTTGCTTCCGTGCCGTTATGTCGCGGTTGATACCGACAATGCCCGTCACATTCCCCAGCATGTCGCGCAATGGCACCTTGGTCGTCCAAAACCACCTCTGGTTCCCGGTCGGCCCCGGTGAAATCTCGACCCGGTTGACCATTTCCTTTGCGCCCTTGATAATGTCCTGCTCATCGTCGAAAAACGGCTGTGCGATTTCACGGGGGAATATGTCGAAGTCAGATTTCCCGTCTAGTTCCTGTTGCGATTTCACACCGAGATGCTCAAGGTGGGCGATGTTGTCCAGAACGAAACGGCTTTCCGTATCCTTCACGAAGACTGGGTCGGGCAGACTGTCCATTACAGTCTGAAGGAGCATTCGTTCTGATTTGAGCTTGTCTTCTGCCCGCTTAAGCTCCGTAATATCGACGCAGGCCCCCATTACGTAGAACTTGCCCGGTTCTTGGCTCTCGATGAGCACGTCCTCGAAGAACCACCGCAGTTCGCCGGACGCAAGCTTGCATCGGTATTCGTTGCTGTATCCTGGCAATCCATTCCTAAAGGCGTTGATCGAGGCTTCGTCGATGCGGAGGCTGTCTTCGAGCAGCTTGCTCTCATACCAGGAGTCGGCCCAAGACCTTCCTGGTGGGACTTTGATCGGCAGAATCCGCTGCGCTGCCTCTTCGTGAGAAACGCGCGTGTCCCATTGGTATTCGCCATCGATCTCGACAACCGTTGCGTGCCACAGGAACAGGCGCACGGAATCGAGGATGTGCCGAAGTTCAGCTTCGAGACGCTCACGCTGCTCGTTATCTCTTGCCGCCCGGTCGGCAAGCCTAGAGCCTCGGTGAACTGCCAACGCGGCAAGAATCGCGGCTACAATCGAACAAAACAGTACCGTAACGATGTGTCTCGCCTGCGGATCCATCGTTTTGAAGGCAAAGTCTTGGACTAGATCAACAAGAAATGCGCCGCTGAGTACGGCTGCTAAAGTAAAGAGCCCAACAGGAACCGGTCCTAATTCTGGATGCAGTTTTTGCGAACGGCCAGCTGGTGCAATCCCGGGCTCTGTCTCTGCCATAGGTGTTCCTCATCCTACTTTTTGCGGTCGAGGGGCCGCCATTTATGAAGGACGGTGTAAAGGTCCTCGGGGCGGACGGGCTTCACAATGTAATCGTCCATTCCTGCTTCGAGACAAAGCTCTCGGTCACCCGCCATTGCCTTGGCGGTCATCGCAATGATGGGGATACGCCGCGTCGTTCCTTTTTCTGCTTTTCGGATAGCTCCGGTTGCCATGTAGCCATCCATTTCCGGCATGTGTACATCCATGAGTACGACGTCATAGTTGCCCTCGATAACAGCATCGACCGCTCTGCTGCCATTGTCCACGGCCTCAACTTCACACCCAAACCGGCTGAGCATCATCTTTGCGACCATCTGATTAATTTCGTTGTCTTCGGCAAGGAGCACGCTCAGGCCCAAAGGTTCTTGAGAATCCTGCCACTCGTCTCGTTGCCGTGAGGACGGATGGTGCCGCTCCCCCAATGTGGAAAGCAGCGCTTCAAACAGCTGAGACTGCCGAGCCGGTTTTGTAAGTACGGTCGCAAATCCGCCCTTGCGGATCTGCTCGTTGTTTCCATGCTCGCCGATCGATGTATACAGGATCATCGGCATTTCGTTGAAGCGGCTGTCTTTCCGAATCTGCCTGCCAAGCTGTTCCCCATCCATACCCGGCATCTGCATATCGATGATGGCAACGCGGAACAAATCGTCGCTGTCGGAAGCTGCCTTGAGGGCATCGAGCGCTGCCGATGCCGAGACCGTTTCAGTTGGCTCGCAACCCCACGAGCGAAGCTGTTCGCGCAAAACTCTGCGATTCGTGGCGTTATCGTCGACGATTAGCACTCGCATCCCATCGAGCAGAATCGGCGTCTTGACCGCAAATTCCTCCTCAACCAAAAGCGAAATCGGCAGGGTCAAGTCCACGTAGAATGTGCTGCCACGACCGACCACGCTATCGATTCCAATCGTGCCGCCCATCAGTTCCGTGAGTTGCCGGCTGATCGTAAGGCCCAATCCGGTTCCACCATACTTACGGCTAGTCGTTCCATCAGCCTGGGTGAAGCTCTCAAAAATCTTCGCCTGGGCCTCCTTAGAAATCCCGATGCCGGTATCGTTCACGCTAAGCCGGATGGATGCCTCGGTCTCGGTTCGGCTTCGAAGCCGCACTTCTAATGAGACTTCGCCCTTGTCGGTGAATTTGATAGCATTGCCCATCAGGTTCGTAAGCACCTGCCTGATGCGAGCCGGGTCGCCCTGCAATCGATCCGGCACCGTCGATTCAAAAAAGCAAGCGAGCTCAAGGCCTTTTCCAAATGCGTTCCCGGCAACCAGGTCGGTAACTTCCTCGGTGATCAGCCTGAGATTGAAGTCCGTCACCTCAATCCTCATCTTTCCCGCTTCAATCCGGCTGAAGTCCAAGATGTCGTTGATGACCGTTAGCAATGCGTCTGCGCTGCTCCGGACGGTACAGGCGAAGTCCCGCTGATCTTCCGAGAGGGGCGTCCCGAGCAAGAGTTCAGTAATCCCCAGGATTCCGTTCATCGGCGTCCGAATCTCGTGGCTCATGTTCGCGAGAAACTCCGACTTGGCTCGCGTCGATGCAAGGGCCGCATCTCTTGCTTGCTCCAGCTCAGACGCCTGTTCCTCTAAAAGTTTTGCGTGGGTTTCGGCTTCAGACCGTGCTTCCTCGACTGCCTTCATCGCAACCTTGAGTTCCTCTTCCTCGTTCTTGCGAACTGTTATGTCTCGGTTGATTCCGACGATTCCATAGATCGCACCCCGGGGGTCTAGCAACGGGATTTTTGTCGTCCAATACCATCGGGGATTGCCAAACCGATCCTGCGCATTCTCCGTCTTATTGATGACCTTCTTGCGACCGCTGATGAGATCCTTTTCATCCACGAAGAAAGCACGCGCGAATTCGTGGGGAATGAAGTCGAAATCTGTCTTTCCTGTCAGCTCATCCTGACTGGAAACGCCCAAATGGTCCATGTGTGATTTGTTGTCGAGCACAAATCTGCTTGCGGTGTCTTTGACGAAAATGGCGTCGGGCAGGCTGTCGACAACCGTTTGAAGCATCATCCTTTCCGCCTTTAACTTCTCCTCGGCACGCTTGAGATCAGTAATTTCGACAGAGGACCCCATGATGTAGAATTTGCCCGGTCCAACGTTCTCAATCGTGACGTCCTCAAAGAACCATCGAAGTTCTCCATCGGACAGCCTGCATCGGTACTCCGTGCTATATCCCGGCAACCCATTCTTAAGCGCGTTAGTCGAGGTTTCATCGCAGCGAGCACAGTCTTCCGGTAATTTGCTGTCGTACCACGAATCGGCCCAAGCCTTCCCATTTGGCACGACGATGGGCAATATTCGCTGGGCCGCCTCCTCGTGGGAGACGCTCATTTCCCAGTGATAGCCGCTGCCGACCTCTGTGACGTTGGCGTGCCAGACGAAGAGTCGAACGGAGTCGAGAATGAGTCCAAGTTCGGCCTCAAGCCTCTTGCCTTCGACTCGCTCTCGATACAGCGTTAATAAGGCATGTACCGTAATCCCGGCAAGAGCAGCCGCCACAACAACGCTTATGATCGTAGCAACTAAGTTTCGGGATGAATGAGCGCTTGGCGATAGAAGGCCCTCCAGGATCACGACAAGAATTGCGCTACTGACTACCGCAGCCCCGGCGAGTAATCCAACAGGAATCCGGCCCGCTTCCGACTGTTGCTTCGGAGGGTGTTTACTGGGCGCCGTTCCCGTCTTGCTTTCTGCCATTGAGCTAACTCGTCCCGACCCAGGACGGAAGTCGATCGTGCCGCCCTATACGCAGTTTACGCGCTAACTCCTATTACGGGTTTATATGGGCAACCGATAACAATGACGAGATCAGCAACATGACCCCACCGTCTCGATATCCAGTGTGAATTGTGCGCGGCGACAAATGCAATCAAGCTCAGTAGGGGCGAGTCGTGCCTCGCTGATCGGCTACCCATAAATAAGTCAGGCTAGCGTTGGCTGGCGGACTCCAGTCTTGCTTGGGCCATCTTGAGTTGGGTCTTTGCCTCGGCGACGGCGAGTTCAGCCTTATCGACTTCTTCCGCTGTTATGACACCAGTCTGATATAGCTTTTTGATGCGATCCAAGCTTTTCTGGGCCATTTGAAGCTTGGTCGTTGCCAGCTCAACCATTGCTTTGTTCTGTTGAGGGGAAGGAGAACGTTCGCCGCCAAGCTTTGAACGGAGTGCATCTTCTCTGGCTTTCTGATACTGCTCCTTGGCCATTCCCATCTGCCGCTTCATCTCGCTTAATTGCTGATCCATTTCCGCTCTCTGCTTCAATTGGATGGACGATTGGCTCTTCCTCGCTTCCTCCTGCGCTCGGAAAAGCTCCTTGTAAAGGTGCCCGGCGTCTTCTTCACTCATCTTATTCTGCGATTTGAGAAGGTCTTCCAACGATTTCGCTGTATATTTCTGATCTTCTGATGCATGCTCCTTCGCCTTCCTGAGGGCCTCAAGGACCTTGGCCTCACCCTGCAGCCGGGCCTTTGCCTGTGCCAATTCGGCTTTTGCCTTGGCAAGCTCAGCGCGCATTTCAGCTTGCTCTGCCATCAATGCTTTCAATTCTGCTGCCATTTTTCTTCTGTCTGTGCTCAGGCTAATGTCCCTTGATGCCTTAGCCTTGTCGCGTAGAAGCTTGGCCTGAGCCTCGAGACGGCGCGCTTCCTTTTCCTTGTCCAATTTCTCGGTTTGAAGCCTCGCCTCACTGGTTTGGACGGGAGGGTACAGTCCTGGCTCGGCAGGTACTGCAGCCATCGAGGAATGGAGGGAGCTCAGCGGGATTGCGATGATGGCGGAAATGCTGACAGTTGCGAGCGCTTCAAGCAGGCTAACGCCTCGTCTTCGGCGTGCGGAAGGGTCGAGAATCGCTTTTACACGCGATTCGATCTTGGATTGTTTCATTACGGGTACTCCGATATTAGTAAAGGGTTGCCGTCGTTGGCCGAGATCTGCCGCTATTTTCAACAACTCCCGTGCGTAATCAGAAGGTTTGATTCCCAGCTTGATCACGGTGTCGTCCGCTGCAGCCTCAGCCTCCGCCCGCATGGCTCGCGCGCAGAGCCATATTGCCGGATTTAACCAGTAGAGGGCGCTGGCAGCGACCGCGATGAGCTGACTCACGCAGTCGAACCGGCGCACGTGGGCGAGTTCGTGAAGCAGAACTGCTTCAAGTCGTTCATTGCTCCAAGACTCGGAAGCCTTTGGCAGCAGGACGATGGGACGAAAGATGCCCCAAGTCATCGCCGCCGGAGGCTGCGAGATCTCGCTGATGCGAAGTTCCCAGGTTCGGTTAACTCCAATTTGCCGCGAGAGCTTGCGAAGATCTATCGCCTGGGGATCCATTCGAACGGGCCGGCTTGCTCGCTTGTTCAGCCTCCAGAGACCGCAAAGCCCCCAAAGACCCTGGGTGAAAAGCGCGAGAACTCCTGCAATCCACAGTGCGAGTCCAACACTCGCGATAAGCTTCCAGTCGAGGCTTCTTTGCAGGGTTGACTGGGTTCGAACTGCGTTAGTTGTCGACCCAGAATTAGAGAAATCGGTCAACTGAGGCGCCGGCAAGATTATGCCCTCGGCGGGTTGCAACTTGACCGGTTCTGCTTCGAAATGGGAGGGGAGCGATGTGGCCGAATAGTGAAGCTGGGCAAGTTGGCGCCCAGGCACGACCAGTGTCAAAAAAGGCATCGCCAGCAGCATGCAGAACGCCGAAAGCCACGTGAGATGCCGCGTTGCGGAGGGACCCTTTCGTAAGAGCAGTGTGATCAGCCAGGCGAGCGCCAAAACGAGCAGAGACTTAGCCGCTAGTTCGCCGATCGCCAATGCCGCGTGCAGGGCAACCCCACCGGTCATCTTCCCTCCCTCCTTGCTTCCTCGATGATTTGGGCCAGCCGATCTAGCTGCTCATCGGTGATGTTGGATTCTTCGTTGTCGATGAGAGTTGCGACAACCCTTTCGATCGACCCGCCAAAAAATGTTTGGAGGACTCCATGCATTACACTCTTCGCCATCTCATCTCTGGGAACGACCGGCTCGTAGATATAGCGCGTGCCGTCGCTCTCAAACTTGACATGGCCCTTGTCTTGAAGGATCCCTAAATGGGTGCGCACCGCCGTGTACGTGGGCGGATCGGGCAGCGCCTCGCGAATCTCGGCGGCGGACGCCTTTCCCAGCCGGTAGATCGCATCCAAGATCTGGCGCTCACGTCGGCTTAGCCCCTCCGCATGGGTTTTCCTACCCATCCGTTCCGCTCCTCGAAATCATCTCCACGTGCCACCCATGCCAAATTATTGGCATGGCGGCGCGAAGATGTCAATACCCCACGCCAAAATTTTGGCATTGGTTTTGAAATGCGATTGGATATTCACTCATTACGGGGAGGTTGTAGCCTTGGGATGCGTTGTACCCGCGCACCTTACGAGCGATTACGAGCGCCGTACGCCGGCACAACGCATCCGGCGGCTACAGGTGACTCAAGGCAGCTAAGTCACCAGAAAGAGCCGAATCCATGTCTCCTGTTTGCCCACCGGGACGGGAGAAGACGGGGCCCGCTGCAGGAGCGGCAGGAGGTGTCTGCGGATATTTCCCGTCCATGACCAGATTGATCACTCTTCGGGCCTCTTTGAGGTGAATCGCAGTCCTCACGTCAGCTGCCATCGGGATTGCCTTGTCGATGGACCTGGCTAACTTTCTCAGGTTTTCTCGCTCAATTCCGCCCAGATCCGACTTGGTTGCGCCGACTCCGTTGATTCGGGAGTCGATCATCACCAAGTAATTCGACTGAAGCGTCCTTCGGAAGACGTCGATGCTCGGATGCCGTTGCTTCAACTCGTCCCAAACGCCTGCCTGAACGTCGTAAGCCAATTGCGAAACCGAGTAAGCGTCGGCGCCGTTCTCCGCCTCGTTGTCCAAGATGCGCTGAACCCTCTGCTCCGACAGCAGTTGCGCGACGATCGCGTTCTCCCGAGAAACCACCCGAGTGATGTCACCGTCGGGATAGATCTTCGACAGCAGCCAACGGTTCGTTAGGGACGCGGGCATGTGAGTTCCCTCCGTCACCAAGAATTGCACGGCTGCCGCTTGGTCCGCTTTCGGAACCGGCTTGAATACGGTATCGCCGTGACCGACATGGTAGTTGGTTTGGACGACTCCCCCCACCGACCGCATAATACGGTTGATCTCCGTCGAGCGCTGACCCACAAGCGTCGTATAGAGCTCCTGAAGCTCATCGTAGTTCTCACCGGGCTTGGTTGCCGCAGGAATTAACATTTTGGCGACTCGATCGATGTTGATCAAGCCAAGCTGGCTCGAACGAACCTCATCCTTTCCGATGCATTCGCTTTGAGTTTCGGGATCTTCGTTGTACATGTAGTTCCCGAATTGGAGCTCATGGTGTTTGACCTGCTCCGCTGCCCATCGGTCGAGGGTCGGCTTCTCTTCGTCCGGGCTGCGGGCTCCGGAGATCGGCTTGTATCCCCACATAATCGCGAATTTGTCGTATGGCCCGATGCGGCCAATCATGTCGCTGTGGCTAAGCCCGTCACCCGGCTGGGCAACATAATTGAATCGCGAGTAGCTCATGATCGATCCGGCTACGCCGTTCTCGGAAACGAATCCCGGCGTCCGAAGCTGGTGCGTCGTCCATGCTGCGCTCGCCTTGAAGTTATGCTCAAGACCGAGCGTGTGCCCGACCTCGTGGCACACCACGTACTCCATCAACGGACCCATGATCGATTCGGGAAGCGGCAACTTGCGGGCTCGAGCGTCGAATCCTGCCGCCTGTGAGAAATACCACTGCTGAATCAGGTTCAGCACGTTATGCCAAACAATAATGTGAGCTGAGAGAGTCTCGCCGCTCCGTGGGTCGGCGACGTGAGGACCCATCGCGTTCTCTGTTGCCGACGGCGCCCATCTAATCACGGAATACCGGGCATCTTCGGGATCCCAGGTCGGATCTTCTTTAACACTTGGCGCATATTTGCACTGGATCGCGTTGCTGAATCCGGCCTTGTGGAAGGCGACGTTCCAATCCTCGACCGCCTTCTTCAACCACGGCTTCCACTTGGCGGGAACTTCGCGGCTCACGTAAAACGTGATCGGTTTGACCGGATCAGAAACGTCCGCTTCTGGATGCTTTTTCTCGAGTCGGAACCTGTCGGCATATGTCAATGTAACTGCCTTCTCTTCCGATCTGCCGTATGTGGTGAAGGTCGTACCGAAAAATCCGATACGGTCGTCGCGATAGCGCGGAGCCATCGGTTTTTCCGGTAGTAGATCGAGACTGTAATGCACCAACGCGGTTCTCGCCGCCGGCGTTTGGAAGGTTAACAGCGAGCGAGTTTCGATGTTTTTCGGGAACGCCGTCACACGATCGATATACGATCTGGCAAGGTCCACTCCCGAACCTCCGACAGGACCACTAACGGAAAAAGGCGCCTGATCGCTTGTGAACAGCCTAGTGACGTCAATGACGACGGTCTTGGGCTTGCCTTCCGCTTGGATAGGAAATGCAACAAGGATGGGAGCGATGTTAGCCGCCGCGACGCCGATAGCAAGTCCATCCTTTGATTCGGTTCGGACGTTGTAGCGCTGCTCGCGCATGTAGATCGTGTTCTCATGGCGCTCGAAATAAACGACGTGGGTGCCTGCCGCGATGCCCGGATAGGAATTACCTTCTGGAACTTCCGCGACTTCGGTCTGCCACAGGCAAACTCGCCCGAGCATCTCTTCGGGGATCTCCCAATAGATGTTATCTTTGACCCGGTGCACTTTGAACATGCCTTCCTGGGTCTTCGCTTCTTTGGTCACGACTTCCTCGTATGGCTTGATCGCCGCCTGTTGAAGCGAACCTTGTGGTCCGGCCGGAGGGGCTCCGGGGCCTGCGCCCTGCCCGCCTCCTTGCCGCGGACGTCGTTGTGGAGTTTGTGCGCCTGCCGGCAGCGCGAGCGCCGCGCAAAAGATCGCGGCAAAGGCAAGAGAGAGAGATAATCGCATAGATTTGACGAGGCCTCGAACAGGGAACTTACTCAACTGGGGCGTAGCAACGTTGGAATGGTATGTAACATAAAGTCGTCCTCTACCACCCCGTTCCGAGACCGCTCCTCGAGGAACTAAATTCCCTGTTCGACCTAACAGTCTTCGAAAAGGTCACGGACACAAATCGGGCGGAATTCTTGGCCGCAGCGCTCGAAGCCGACGGAATGATCGGAATGGGCCTGCC